>Ga0209755_10000279_pt1 | contig 99128 bp, 85 predicted proteins | sample TergutCo191P1_FD_187301 | JGI IMG/M metagenome (GOLD analysis project Ga0209755, IMG submission 187301) | Cornitermes sp. P1 segment gut microbial communities from Petit-Saut dam, French Guiana - Co191P1 (SPAdes) (version 2) | ecosystem: Host-associated > Arthropoda: Insects > Digestive system... | reverse complement strand
GGAATGTCTCCATTTGATTCGTTTTACCTGTATCTCCCGAATGGTATAGTTTAATGCCATCAATTGTTATTATATAACCGACACCTATCGCGCGGTGATGATTTCCCATATACGCTTCGACAGCTTCAATTTTTACACCTTTAATTTTGAAAGTATTATATTTGTTATTTTTTTGCGCTTCATCATTTGTAATGATAACACAATTCTTTTTTTGTGTAACAAGTTCAATTTTGTTATGATCATGATGTCCATGAGTTACCAGAATGATGTCAGCCGGTAAATCGTAGCCCTCTCCATATGCGGGATCGATATAAATTACCGTTCCATTTTTTAAGACAAGTCTAAAGCTTGCGTGCCCCTGATACAAAAGTCTGGTTTCCCCTTCTTCCGTGCAAGAAACAAGAGAAAAAAAAACTAATATTAAAACAAAAAGTTTCCTGATAGTTTTCATATTTATCCTCCAAATAATATTTTATATTTGAAGTTTAAATTATTCTTTTTTTACCTGTAAATTACTTACTTTTTTGTGTGTAGGTACTTTTTGGTAACTATTTTTTGCCTGTAAAACCAGTTGTTTTACAGGCAGCCTGCTTTCCTTAAAACATCTTCCATACCATTTTCTAACATAATTTCAATTCCTATTGCTTGCATTATCTTTATAGCATCCAGCATTTTAAGCCCGCGATCTGTTATATAATACTCAACTTTTAAGGGATAGCCGGAAAATTCTTTTTTCTTTACAAAGTCAAATTCACATAATTCTTTTAATTGTTCAAGTAAAACTTTTTGACTTATACCTTCTATGTATTTTTTTAATTCTGATAATGAACAAAATGATCGTCCCAATCTCCATAGTATCAGTAATTTCCATTTTCCTTTAATAATATCATGCGTTAATTCCAAAGGACATTTAAATTTAATTCTTGTTTTCATTGTTTTATCATATAAAATATTTATTTTTTTGTAAATACCGTTTTAGTGTCTCATCTTTGCCCCAATTTCACATAACTCCCTATATACAAATTTCAGACTAACCCCGCTAGATGAATAAAAAGCAAACATAAGTGCCGTCCAAAAACCCCTTGTAACTTTTATTAAAAATAAATGTTATACTACTAATGGCAGGAAAGACAGAATTTTTAGGCATACGTACGCCCAAACCCCATGTGTATTCTGATTCTCTCTCTTGTTTTATAGAAAAAACTCGGCAAAATACATCATTTTTTTTGCCCATCTGCTCACAAAGAAGTTATATTTTCTCATATTCCGCTAGCAACTTTAGCAGTTGAAATACTTGCCCATATGGGCTATATTGCCGCACGGGCATAAAACGCAAAAAAGGAGTGTTTTATAATAATGAAAAACGCAATCAAACTAATCGCCATTACCTTGCTGATAATGGCAGCAGCCGTTCCGGTATTTGCCGGCGGCTCTCGTGACCGGGCAAAGTCAAATCAAGCAGCAAGCACACTAATTATTACAGGGCTTGAGGCGTACAACGGAATGTTCATCATGGTAAAAACTCGCGGTCTCAATTTCGAAGGCATCCAAGCCGGCGCTCGTATTGTCGAGAACGATGTACGACGGCAAGTGGAAGGCGTGCGTATCGCCAACGGCAGAGCAAGCCTCACTGTGTGGTCGAATATGTTTGTTGAACCGGAAGGGGTTGAAGTAGGCGATCTTTTCACCGGCAGCGCAGTGAAGGAGAACTTAGAGTTCATAATATGGAGCGGCGAAGAAGCAGTCTGGGAGTGGTCGAGCAAAAGCAGTAACATCATCAAAGTTTTCGATGAGTTCCGGAGTTTGAAATTCACTAACGGCAGCGCTGCATTCAACGGCAGCGATCTCCCTCCGTATGACCCCAACAACTAGGACTGATAATCAGCTGAAATACTTGCCCATATGGGCTGTATATATTGCCATGCGGGCATAAAACGCAAATAAGGAGTGTTTTAAAATGAAAAACGCAATCAAACTAATCGCCATTACAATGCTGATAATGGCAGCAGCCGTTCCGGTATTTGCCGGCGGTTCTCGTGACCGGGCAAAGCCAAAACCGGCAGCAAGCACACTGATCATTACCGGGCTTGAGGCGTACAACGGAATGTTCATCATGGTAAAAAGCGAATTTAGCGATCCCGAAGGTATCCAAGCCGGCGCTCGTGTTGTCGAGCGTGTAAGCCCAATTCACGGCGGAAAAGAGCAGGCGGTGGAAGGCGTGCGTATCGCCAACGGCAGAGCAAGCCTCACTGTGTGGTCGTCCGGGTATGGTGATATAGGCGACCTTTTCACCGGCAGCGAAGAGAAGGAGATATCCATTATAATATGGAGCGGCGAAGAAGGAATCTGGGAATGGTCAAGCCGCGATAGCAGCATCATCAAAGTTTTCGCAGAATCTCAGGTGTTGGAATTCACCAACGGCAGCGTCACTTTCAACGGCAGCAATCTCCCTGCGTATGATCCCAATAAGTATGACTGATAATCAAAGCCGGTGACAGGTAATGTTTTAAAGCTAAAAGCAGCCCTAAAAAACTGTTTTTAGCCGTTTAGTACACGTTCTAAGTTTAGTACGTGTACTAAACCTTTCAGATACGATACATTCTTGCGGATCATTTAATTTTCAGATTATTTTTTCCTTTCCAATTCTGCAATTTCAATTTCAGGATGACAATAACCTCTCGTGCCGAACTTTACCCTGCCGAATTGAATTGCGCGTAACGAGCAGATATTAATACATGCCTGGCAATGTTCGCATTTTGAAGTAAATTGCGGGCGTCCGTCTTTCATTACAATTGCAGATACAGGGCAGACTTTCTCGCATGTGGCACAGCCGTTGCAATGATAACCTACACGGTAATATTTATAAAATAATTTTAATGCAAGCAGAAAAAGTAAAGAAACTAAAAAAGAAAAAGGATAAAATAAACTGACGCTGTTTTCTTTTCTTTCTATAATTGAAAGTGCGGCTTTTTCTGTTGCTTCTTCTTGCATCTTAGTGCGTTGTTTTATCGTTTTATCTTTCGGCGGTCCGAACATTGCAAGATAATTTTCTACCGCAGGAATCTTTGCAAAAAACATTTTGGGGATACCTTTCTTTTTTAAAATCCGCCTTAAAGAGCCGAGCGTCCCGCCGGGACTTGAACCGTATGTTACAAACGATGCAATATATGAAGTTTTAAAAACTGCACGCTCTATAAAACGGCGTACAACAAGCGGCATACTGTATGCATAAGACGGAAAAACAAAAACAACTGCATCTGCTTCAATAAATATTTCGCACGATTCGCCAGAAACGTACGGTTCATTAGAAACGTATTTCTGCGCTTCAACAGCGATGTTATACAGCTCGCATTCATTTGAAGAATTACTATTAATAATCTGTGCGATTTTTTTTGCGGACCACAGACTGTTTCCAGTCCCGCTGAAGAAATAAATTTTTGTCATTTTGCTCACTGCTCCTTTTATTCTTTCTTTTACACTATCCCTTCTCCAAGCGCTTTAAGAAAAGAAATTTCATCTGTTACGCGATCTGAAAAACGCGCGCCTGTGTAGTTCATTTATTTTGATTATCCTCTGCTAATGCCGTAATTTCACTGCAAAGAATGTCGCCAAACAAATTTGATGTTGCAATAACATCGAATTTTTGCGGAGTTAAAATAAGCTGTGCTGCTGCCTCTTCAATATAAAGAAAACTTGTTTCTATCTGCGGAAAGTTTTTAGAAACAACACCGGCGGTTTCGCGCCAAAGACGCGATGATTCTAAAATATCTGCTTTATCTACAATACAAAGTTTTTTTCTTCTCTCTTGCGCCTTTTCATATGCTGCAATTAAAACTCTTTCTATTTCTTTCCGTGAATATTTTTCCGTATCGTAAGCCTCTTCGCACGCAGTTTCGGCTGCACAGTTTTTTGAGCCGCAATTAAAACTGCAAGGCGAATCGATTCTTCCCCTCTCTCCAAAATAAATTCCGCTTGCTTTATCTTTTACAATTAATATATCAAAAACTGAAGTAACTGTATTCTGCATTTTCACAAAGGAGTTAACATTATTCATTTGATTTTACTTCCTGATTAGCATGAATCAGCATATATTCAATTGAATCTACTAAAGCGGCGCGGCTTGCATCAATTATATCCGCACTCACCCCGACTGTATTCCAATTATGCTGACCGTCAGTTGATTCTATTAAAACTCGAACCTGTGCCGATGTTGCGTCCTTTCCGTCAATAACACGCACCTTGTAATCTTCAAGCCGCATTTTTTCAAGCATGGGAAAAAAACGAGTGAGCGCACGGCGCAAAGCTCCGTCCAGCGCTCCGACAGGTCCCACTCCTTCGGCGGCGGCAACTTCATAAGTTTCACCTACCAAAACTTTTACCCAAGCATGAGAGCAAGCTATTTTTTCTCCTGTAGGATGCTCGCTCATTACACGGTATGCTTCGATTTTAAATAACGGAGTGAAACGCCCCAGCTCTTGCAAAATTAATATTTCAAAACTTGCATCCGCTCCTTCAAAAGCCAAACCTTCCGCTTCAAGTTTTTTTAGCTTTTCGGCTAACGAAATAATCACGCTGTGATCTTTATGAACAGAAGGTTCTATTTTTTTTACGCGTTCAGCTATCGCAGAGCGCCCGCCTACTTCGCTCATTAAAAGATGGCGCACATTTCCCACTTGCGCAGGATCAATATGCTCAAAAGATTTTTGCGTTTTTATTACACCGTCGGTATGCATTCCCGCCTTGTGTGAAAATGCGTGCGCTCCGATATAAGGCATATCATCGCTGATTATTACATTTGCAATTTCCGCCACCCTTCTTGTTAATTCACCGATGCGGACAAGATTATCATTCGGAATACAGTATGCCCCCATCTTAAGCTGCAAGGAAGGAATGAGCGCTGAAAGAGAGGTATTGCCGCATCTTTCACCGAAACCGACAAGCGTTCCTTGTATATGCATACATCCTGCCTGCACAGCGGCAACAGCATTTGCCAGCGCAAACCCGCAATCGTTATGTGCATGTATCCCTAAAAGAACATTTGAATTAATCAGCATTCTTAGTTCATTTATTATGCAATAAATTTCTGAAGGGAAGTTTCCTCCGTTAGTGTCGCATAACACTATGCGATCTGCACCCGCTTCAATTGCAGTTTTTACTGCCTCAAAAGCATATGCGCTGTTATTAATCCAGCCGTCAAAAAAATGTTCTGCGTCAAAAATTACTGTTCTACCCTCAGATTTTAAAAAAGAGACGGTTTCAGATATCATTGCAAGATTTTCTTCCATCGATACCTGAAGCACATCGCTTACATGCATATCCCAGCTTTTCCCGAAGACCGATACCGCATTGGTTCCTGCATCAAGAAGGCTTTTAAGCTGAGCGTCATCTTTTGCTTTTATTCCTTTTTTTCTGGTTGAACCGAAGGCGCAGATTTTTGAGTTCTTTAATTTAAGAGAGGAAGCGAGACGGAAAAATTCCAAATCTTTAGGATTGCTTCCCGGATTTCCCGCTTCTATCCAAGACACGCCAAGTTCATCCAAAGTCTCTGTCACGGCAATTTTATCCCGCAAGGAAAAAACAATCCCTTCTCCTTGAGCGCCGTCACGTAAGGTTGTGTCAAATATTTCAATTATATTTTTATCATTAATCATTTATTATTCCTGTATTTATAATTTTCCATATGTTTACATCTTTTTCAAGAGTTTTTAAAATCAAAACAGGAGGCAAACCCTTATGATAATATGCATAGGCGAAGCTGTAATTGATATGTTCCAAAAAAACACTCATGATTTCGGAGAAGTGTTCTATCCTTTGCCCGGAGGCTGTTCTTATAATACATCGATTGCTATCGGCAAATTAGGTGCGCCTGTATCCTTTTTGGGACGCATTTCAAATAATTTTTTCGGGGAGATTCAAATAAAAAGATTACATGAACACAACGTAAAAACTAATTTAATAAACCGATGCGGACAAAACCCTATTTTAGCAATAATAAAAACCGATGAAGGCAAACAACCTCAATATGCATTTTACGATGAGGGAACTTCCGACCGCTTATTATCAACAGAAGAATTGCCCGATGTTCTTCCGTCTGACACAACCTGCATAGTTTTCGGTTCAATCTCCATGTCGATGGAGCCGATTGCAACAACAATAGAAAAATTAATAATGAAGGAAGCAAAACAAAAAGTTATCGCCTTTGATCCTAATATCCGTCCTTTTATGATCAAAGACAGAGACGCTTACATGGAAAGATTTAAAAAATGGGCGGGTATTTGTACAATCGCAAAAATATCAAGCGAAGATTTTGAATTTATTTTTCCTGATACCGAACCTGAACAAGCTCTGAATAAAATGCTTGGACTAGGCACTCGTCTTGCGATAATCACGCTTGGAGAAAAAGGAGCAATGGCTATGCTTACGCACAGTAACGGAAAAGTAATTAAGACAAGCGCCTGTGCAATAAAAATTCCAAAGATAGCCGACACAGTAGGGGCAGGCGATACTTTTCACGGAGCGTTTCTTGCATGGCTTGAACTTAGAGGAAAAATGTCGCATAACGAAATAATCAACTTAAGTGAAGAGGATTTGCATGCCGCGCTTGTATTTGCAAATAAAGCGGCTGCGTTTGTATGCACGCAATACGGATCACAGCCGCCAGAAATAAAACAATTGGATTAATTTTTACAAGCATAATCTCGCGGCGCAAACAAGAAGAGCTTTCCAAGCCCCGTACCGCAATTACATCAACAAGTTTTTCAAGCTGCTTAACTATTTCTTTTTTTGCTCATCTATTATTTCTTTCTGGCTTTGACAGCTCCTGCAACCTTTTGATTAATTTCCGCAAGGTCTGCCCGCACCGACCCCGCTCTATCTAAAGCCTGCTGATATCTGCCTTCCGCTTGATCGGATTCAACCTGATCTGTTCTGTTATGAACATTGACAATCGCTTTGTCTAACTCATCATAATCAAGAACCATTTGATTGTAACGCGCTCCGTTTACATTTCTTTCTGTGCTTTCAATTTCCTTTCTTAAATCAGAAACCAGATTATTATCTGAAGCGGCTTCACTTGCTCTGGATGCGCCAAGCCGTCCGTCAAGAAGCGCTCTTTCTGCAAGAGAGATGGCTTCTGCGGCATAAGTTCTGGCTGCGTCATATCTTTTATTATCAGCCTCATCTTGCATCTGCCGCAAAGCGTTTTTCGCCCGAGCCAAAGTACCCGCAGCATAAAGAGAAGCGTCAGGATCATTATCTGCCTGAAAAACCCTCTCTCTGGCATTTTCCATCTCTGCCAAAGGCGGCTTTTCGCAGCCTAGAAGGGATACGCTCATAACAAGAGCTAAAAAAATGCTTAGAATATAATTAGGTTTAAAATCCATATTTTTCTCCTTATTTATATAGTATAGTATATTATTGCTCAATATACCACCATAGATTTACTTTTTATAATTTTGATGTTAAACTAAAAACCAGTAAATATATGAAATTAACAAGCTTCTTAAAACTTGGGCTTTTTTTCTATGAATTGATAAGAACCCTATACTTAGTAATTAACCTCATCCTGCAAGCAAGCGATTCATCAATCTTTATAAAAATGATTTTTGCCTCGCAGGGGGCATTATTACCTTTGGCGGCTTTATTTCTATGTTTAAATACAACCCGTTTCAAGGAATACATACCGCTTTATATTGCAGGTAAAAGTATAGGCATTTTTACTCTTTTAATGTGGTCTCTCATTTCACAAGGAAATCAGATGATCGGGGATCGAATAGGAGAAATGACATTAGTCGCTTTTGATTTATTCTCGTTAGCAATAATATTGATAATTAAAAACGATTTTAAAAATGCACAAGAGATAAAAAATAAAACTAATGAAGCCGGCAACATTCAAACACATTTTGAAAATATTACATTTAGAACCAAGAAAATAACAATGAATATGTTAAAACGGAGGAAAAATAATGCGTATCATACCAATAGCAAGCGGAAAAGGCGGAGTGGGAAAATCTTTGGTGGCGGCAAATCTTGCAGTGGCTTTCGCGCAAGCGGGAAAACGGGTGGTGCTGACAGACCTTGACCTTGGAGCGTCCAACCTGCACCTTGTACTGGGACATCACTCTCCGCAGATGGGGATAGGAACTTTTTTAAATAATACAAAATCAAACTTTCATGATGTTATCGCTGAAACTGATGTACGCGGGCTGCGCTTTATTCCGGGTGACAACGAAATTCCGGGAACTGCAAATTTAAGCATGCCGCAAAGAAAAGCCCTTGTTAAAAGATTGCTTGCCTTGCAAGAAGATACAGATATCCTCGTTCTTGATTTGGGAGCGGGCACTCATCAATCAATATTGGATTTCTTCCTTCTTTCAAATCAGGGCATAGTCGTTTCCGCCCCTGCCGTAACGGCTGTTTTAAACGCTTATGTTTTTTTAAAGAACTCAGTATTCAGATTGATGTTTAATGCATGCGGCAAAGGATCGCCTGCACGCGCATACCTTGAAAAAATCCGCAAGGACGGCGCAGGTCATTCAAAACTTTACATACCTAAAATATTACCGGAAATAAAAAAGATTGATAAAGACTCTTATGCTAAATTTACAGAGCGTCTTTCAAGCTTAAGCCCGCGCCTTATCATGAATCTGATAGACGATCCTAAAAATGCAGATGTGGCGATGAAGATACGCCGATCATGCGAAGAATATCTTGACCTGCAGATCGAACACTTAGGGATTATTTACCGCGATGTGCTTCAGGACACAGCCCTTGCATCAAGGATACCGGTTATACTTTACAAACCGCAGTCGGTTTTATCACAAGCGATTTACCGTATATCAGAGAAAATTTTACAAAGCCCGGAAGATAAATATACTCCTGACGACAAGCAAATAGAAGAAAGTTTCCAAGAAGCGGAAATGGAAGCGGAAATGGATTTTGATACAAAGATGGAATACATCGAAGACCTGCTTCACTCAGGGGCAATGAGCCAGGGTGATTTAATAGAGACGGTAAAATCTCAGCAGTTTGAAATATCAAAATTAAAAAAAGAGAATAACTTTATCAAGTTAAAACTTACAAAAGCTGCACAGCAAGGTTTTAAAATTTAATATGCAATCATTATTTTTACCTCTTTTATCAGTTGATTTTCCCTCATGGTTAAAACCGGAAATAATACCCGGCTTGCCGATCCGCTGGTACGGGCTGATGTACATCTTCGCCTTCGGCACTGCATTTATTGTTTACCGCAAACAAGTAAAAGAAAGAAATTTCCCAATGACAGATGACGGTTTATCGAGTTTATTTTTTTGGGGGATACTCGGATTGCTTCTCGGTGCAAGGCTTTTTTCCACTCTGATTTATGAAACAAGCGATATATACAGAAAACAACCATGGCTTATTTTCTGGCCCTTCAGAAACGGAAATTTTACAGGTCTTCAAGGGATGAGTTATCACGGCGGCGCTTTTGCAGGATTGCTCGCCGTCGTCATTTTCGCAAAAGTAAAAAAATTCAATTTCCGCGAAATCGGCGATATGTTCGCCGCCGCCATCCCGATAGGTTTCACTTTCGGGCGCTTGGGAAATTTTATAAATGCAGAACTCTACGGCAGAGCGACGGCAAGCCCGTTTGGAATGGTTTTCCCTCATGCAAAACTTCTTCCTGCAAACGAGACATGGGTGATGGAAATCGCAGAAAAAACAGGGACTGCGGTAACAGGCGCGTTTGTGAACCTGCCGCGCCACCCTTCTCAATTGTACGAAGCGTTTTTTGAAGGGATAGTTTTATGGGCGCTAATCTGGTTATTCCGTAACAGAAAACCATTTAAAGGATTTCTAATCGGGCTGTACTTTTTAGGCTACGGCTTTTTCCGCTTCATCATCGAGTATTTCCGCGAGCCTGACGCAGAACTCGGCTACCGCATCGAATTTGTAAAAACAACTTTACCGACCGCCTACGCCCACCCGCTCTTCAGTTTTTCAACAGGGCAGGTATTGTGCTTCTGGATGATTGTTTTCGGCATAGTCTGGCTGATCATCGCATCCCGCCTGCCGGACAGAGAACCTATCCGCATTTACAGCGATGTAAAAGAAATACCCGAACCAAACAAAGAAGAAGCGGCAAAGGAAAGGAATAAGCGCAGGAAATTACGTAAAAAATTGAAGTGAAGGAATTACAGAAGTAAATTTATCATTGATTTTCCATTCACAATGTATACATTTCATGTTTAATCCTGATATGTCAATATTTTATCATACTGCATTGTTTAACTTTTTCACATTTATCAATATTTCCTCTTGAAAATTTATAATTTTACAAGTAATATATATATAATCGGAGGGTTTATGACTATAATGGAAATGTTACAGCAAGGCGAGGTTTTTCGTTTGATCGGAATGGGAATCATATTTATTTTTTGGGTGATATTATTAAATGCCGTAGGCAATAAACCTGTCCCAAAAGATACAAATTCCTCCCATGTCCAGGAACAAAAAACCGGAACCAGTCCTGCTGTCATTGCAGCGATAACCGCCGCTGTTAAAGAGTATAGAAAAAAATAAATAAACAAAAAGTAAGGAAGGAAAAAATGCCAAAAGTTAAATTATCAGATCTCGTGCTAAGAGATGCACACCAATCGCTATTCGCTACCCGCATGGTCACTGCGGATATGCTGCCGATTTGCAGTAAACTCGACAAAGTCGGCTTTTTTGCGTTAGAAGCCTGGGGCGGGGCGACTTTCGACTCTTGTATCAGGTTTTTAAACGAAGACCCGTGGGAAAGGCTTAAAAAACTTAAAGCGGCTCTTCCTAATACAAAGATCATGATGCTGCTTCGCGGGCAGAACCTTTTAGGTTACCGCCACTATGCCGATGATGTTGTCGCCAAATTTGTTGAATACGCCGCCAAGAACGGTGTCGATGTTTTCCGTATTTTTGATGCGGTAAACGATCCGCGCAATTTTAAAACAGCAGCCGCTGCCGCAAAGAAAACCGGCAAGCATTTTCAAGCGACAATTTCTTATGCGGTAACCCCGTTTCATACAATAGAAAAATACGCAGAATTTGCAAAGGAACTTGTCAATATCGGCGCAGATTCAATTTGTATCAAAGATATGGCAGGGCTTTTAAAACCGTACGAAGGATACGAACTTGTAAAAGCAATTAAGAAAGTAACAAACCTGCCGATTGAAATCCACACACACGCCACAACAGGAATGTCTGTAGCAACACTTACCAAGTGCGCCGAAGCTGGAGCAGAAATTCTTGATACAACAATTTCTTCAATGTCGATGGGAACAAGCCACAGCCCCACAGAAACAATGGTAGAAATTTTTAAAGGCACAGAATACGACACACAGCTTGATATCAACCTGTTACTCGAAATTGCCGCCTACTTCCGCGATGTACGCAAGAATTACAAAAAATTTGAATCGAGTTTCCTCGGAGCGGATACACGCATCCTTGTAAGCCAGGTTCCGGGCGGAATGTTAAGCAATCTGGAAAGCCAGCTTAAAGATCAAGGCGCTTCAGATAAAATAGATGATGTTCTTAAAGAAATTGCCGTTGTTCAAAAAGACTCAGGATATCCGCCGCTTGTTACACCTACAAGTCAAATTGTCGGGACACAGGCGGTATTCAATGTTCTCTTCGGACGTTACAACAAACTTTCAGGAGAGTTCCAAGATTTAGTTGCCGGAAAATACGGCGCCTGCCCCGCTCCTAAAAATCCTGACGTTGTTAAAAAAGCGCTTGAAGCTTTAAAAATGGAAAAAGAAATAACTCACCGCCCTGCAGATGACATTCCTGCTGAATATTCAAAACTTGAAGAAGAAGCAAAAAAACTTTTAGGGACAAGCACTGTTACGACAGAAGATGTTCTTACTTACGCAATGTTCCCCAAAGTCGCTCAAGATTTCTTTAAAAAACGCTCTGAAGGACCTGTGGTCTTTAAACCTGAAGCAGAAAAACCGGCAGCAGCATCTGAAGGACAGGCTGCACGCTACTCAGTAAATGTAAACGGCGCAAATTACGATGTAGTTGTCGCCCCTGCAGGAACGGTAGCAGTCGCTCCTGCTGCAGCACCGGCTTCTGCACCTGCACAAGTTACAACGGCTCCTGCGGCAGCACCAGCCGCTTCATCGGGCGGCGAAACAGTACCGGCTCCTGTAGCGGGCACAGTCCTCCGCTATGTTGCAGCAGAAGGTGCAGACGTAAAACCAGGCGACACACTTTTAATACTTGAATCCATGAAGATGGAATTGGAAATTAAAGGAAACACAGCCGGCAAGATACACTTCCTTGTACCGATCAGCACACAAGTTGTTTCAAAACAACCAATTGCCAAGATTGGCTGATTCAAAAATTTAATATAAATAATGTTAAAAAGAGCATGGAGTTTTTACTTCATGCTCTTTTTTATTTATATAATTATGATATAATTAATTTATGGAAATAATAGAGGTTACGGAAGATAAAGAGCAATACATGGATTTACTCTTACTTGGTGACGAGCAAGAAAGCATGATAAAAAAATACTTGAATAGAGGAATTCTATTCGCCCTTTACGATGATTTTGATTTAAAAACTGCAGCTGTCGTAACCAAAGAAGATGATGAAACATACGAAATAAAAAATATTGCGACACTAAAGATATATCAGCGCAAAGGATACGGAAGCGCAATGATAAAACATATAATCCAAAAATACAAAAGTCAATGTAAAAAAATAATTGTCGGCACAGGTGACAGCGAAAGTATTTTACTTTTTTATGAAAAGTTTAATTTTATATACTCACATACAATAAAAGATTTTTTTATAAAAAATTATGACCATCCTATAATCGAGAATGGGAATCAATTAAAGGATATGATTTATATGAAGTTGTGTTTTTGAATTAGAAAAAAATATTAAAAGGAATGTTTACCCCTAACTATTTTCCTTCAATTCCCGCAATTCATGCAAAGCCCGTAATTTCCAAATCGCTTTTTCTTGAATCTGCCGGACGCGCTCGCGTGTTATTCCTAAATATTTGCCTGTCTCTTCAAGAGTGAGAGGAGACTCTCCTGTTAAACCAAAGCGAAGTTGAATTATTTTCATCTCTCTTTCTGATAATTGCGAAAGTATCCCGCTCATTGTTTCTTGAAGCGTCATGGAGAAAACCATTTCAAAAGGCTCTGACATGCTATCGTCTTTAATAAGGTCTGCAAGACGTGTTAAGTTTCCGTCGTCTACGATGGTATCAAGGCTTGTCGTCTCCTGTGAAAGTTTTACAATTTCTTTTACTTTAGAAACAGGAACACCCAAATATTCTGATAATTCTTCTTCGTTGGGATCGCGCCCTAAATCTTGCGTTAGCTGTTTCGCTACATAATAGCACTTTTTAATAGTGTTAAGCATATGAATAGGTATGCGTATAACGCGCCCCTTATCCGCAATACTCTTTATTATCGCCTGCCTTATCCACCATGTGCCGTAAGTTGAAAAACGGCAGCCTCTTGTATAGTCAAAGCGTTCAACAGCTTCAATTAGACCGATGTTTCCTTCATCAATTAAATCTAAAAGCGATAAACCTCTGTGCTGATAATTTTTTGCAATTGACACGACAAGACGTAAATTGGAATTAATCATTGTGTTCTTATAATGAATAAGTGCGGCTTCAAGAGCGGCTTTTTCTTTGGCAAATGCAGCTTGAAGTTCGCTGTTATCGTCTTGTTTTTTCTTTTTATCGGAAGTTACCGCTTTTACTGTGCTTTTCCGGTGTTCGGATTCAAGTTGTTTTATTTTACCGCGCAGGCTAATAATTTTTTCGCCGATGTTTTGTTCTTCTTGAAGTGTTAATAAGGGAAATCTGGAAATTTGTCTGAAATAAACTGCTAAAGGATCAGATTCCTTCTGTGTTTTTACCCGCTTATGAGGCTTATCAATTATTTTTCTTGACCGTTTACCTATCTTTTCTATTCCTGCTTCCATTTTCTCTCCTTTTCTCCTACTTACAGAAATCCTTGCTAGGCTCTGGGAGCCGCAGCCGGATCAATAGGTTTATCCCTTTGGAAAACCATAAAAAACAACTGCGGTTTTTCAGAAACCGCATTGACACCTAACCTTCCTAAATCCATTCCCGGCGTTATCCGCTCCCCTACAGTTACATTTATTGTTTCAAGACCGCCGTACATGTAATAATATCCACCGGTTGTTTCTACAATTACAACTCTGCCGAATTTCCGCCATGGGCTTGCAGAAACGACACTCCCTTGCGTCAAACTTCTTACAACTTCTGCGCGTTCTGCTTCAACAACAACGCCCATCTGACCTGTCATATAAGAAATATCTTTCGGCATTACCGGCCATCTTAATGCATAAAGCCCGCTTGCAGGTGTTTCAGGGTTTCTGATAACACTCGGAGTAACTCTGCCCGGTACCTTGATTACATCACCTATTTTTATCACATGGTTAGCTGAAAACCTGTTTAGATCGAGCAAATTCTGCACGCTAATTCCATGCGCCCGCGCAATGCTGTAAAATGTATCACCTCTTATTACCCTGTAATCTGCAAGTCCCGTTTGCACAGATATTTGCGCCGGATTAACAGGCGCTTCTTGCACAACAGGTAAACTGCCTCCCGGCTGAATAGAAGAGCCGCTGACAGAACGCGGAGACGAGGCAGGTATCACAAGCCGTCTTCCCACTTGAAGGGTTGAAGGGTCTGTTATATTATTTGCACGCATCAGTTCGCTTTCTGTAACTTGATAAGAACGGGAAATTGAAAAAACAGTCTCCCCTCTTACAACTACATGAATCAAATCTTCTGCGGAAAGCAATCCTGAGACAAGGACGCAGACCAACAATAAAATGGTATATCGAAAAAGATACTTCACGGCTCTTCATTATCGGCACAGATCATCAAAAACTACAGCAAAAAGAAAGGTTACAAAAAATCTGTAAAAAATCTTGAACCTCAACCGAGCGCGAAGCGTGAAGGTTCCCGTCTTGAACCTCAACCGAGCGCAAAGCGCGAAGGTTCCCGTCTTGAACCTCAACCGAGCGCAAAGCGCGAAGGTTCCCGTCTTGAACCTCAACCGAGCGCAAAGCGCGAAGGTTCCCGTCTTGATTTAGTAAAAAAATAAAAGTAAATTGATGATAAGGGGGATAAAAATGGGTGATTATAAAAGACCTAGCTGGGATGAATATTTCATGGAAGTCTGCGATGCAATCTCCAAGCGGGCTACTTGCGAAAGAGGAAGGTCGGGCTGCGTGATAGCAAAAGACAAACAGCTTTTGGTAACAGGTTATGTAGGCGCTCCTGAAGGCCTCCCCCATTGCGATGATGTGGGACATCAATTTAAAAAAATGCTCCATGAAGACGGAAAAGAAACCACCCATTGTGTCCGTACCGTTCATGCCGAACAAAACGCCATCTGCCAGGCTGCAAAGCGGGGCATTTCCATAAACGGAGCGACACTGTATTGCCGCATGACCCCTTGCAGAACTTGCGCTATGCTGATAATCAACTGCGGGATAAAACGTGTAATATGCCAGCGCCGTTATCATGACGGAGCAGACTCCGAAGCAATGTTTAAAACAGCAGGCATCCCTTTAGAATATGTAATTAATGAAATCCAGCAATACGAGAATCAATAATTAAAGATCGCTTGCCTCAAGAACTATCCGGTATTTTAGATATACTTCTTCCAGTGTGTGACGAGGTCCCGGCGCGTTTACCCTTTTTCGCAGGGTGCAGGCATCGCGTCTTTCAATAAAAAAGTCGTAAATGGCACGGGGGTCATGATCGTTTAATACCGAGTATATCGGCTTTGTATCAAGATAAGAACGTACTTCGGTATGGCTTATCGCATTAACACCGTATCGTTTTAACCTGTTTCTGACTTGCAGAATTTCTTCGTAAGATAAACCGAAAAGAAACTCTTCCAGCGCCCATCTGGTTTCATCATTTGTAGATTCTTCTTTTAAAAAATCTTCCCATTCTGTTTCAGTATCCATGCTTATGGAAATACGCAAAAGTTCTGTGTTGCCGTCCATTGTTCCAAAACTAGGCGGAGCAGAATCTCTTGCTGTCCAAAGGGAAGAAAGAGCCATAAGGTGGCGTACACTGCGAAGATCTGTACCGCTGTCCCAAAGGGCGATTAAATCATGGGTAAGCCCGGATTTTGTATTATCAGAAAAACTAGGATCATCAAGACAAGAAAAATATACGTTTTCTGCCATCAAGGTAAAAACAACAGAAAAAGTAATTTCCAGCGCTTGTGAATGTAAATCGTTATTACCCTCTGCATATTGAGCAAGCAAAGAAAAAGCATGAAATTTAGCGACTAAAAAACTTCTTAAAGCTACGACCTTAGTAGGTGTTCTAAGAAGATGAGAAGCTGTCGAAAAAACAAGAAGCGATTCTGTCAGTTTATTTTCATTAATAAGAATATCTTTTACAAATTGTGTATTTTTTATTGAAGGATAATCAAAAACCGCTCCTCCTAAATTACGTAAACGCCGGAACCTTTCAGATATCAGTATATGTTCCTGCGGTTTTTCTTTTTTAAGCCATTGTTCAATTTTATCAACAAGAATTTCTTCATAATTTGACAAGACTTGCAAACCTTGTTTGTTCGGCTGCGTCATAATATTTATATTGTATCATCAAAAGAGCAAACTTACAATTCGTTTTCCTTGAAATTATCGATTATAGATGTTATATTAATTGATAATTGGGGGTGCACCGGTTTCGACTGGTACGTCTTCGGGGTATAGGTTGCAGATGGAGCGCTCATCTCCTGATTGAGCAAAAATTTAACTGCCAATAGAAATGTCAGTTACGCTTACGCCTTAGCTGCATAAGCGCGTGGAACTGTTCCGCCGCTCTGAGGAACTACTTCTGCGTCGCAATCAGAGCTGGTAATACCGCTGCTTCCGGAGACGGCATTACAAGATTTACCGGGATAAGGACAGACCGCGCGCTGTTTAGCCAAGCCTGTCCCGACAATTTAATAAGCAGCTAAATCTGTAGATATCTATATTTCGCGTATTGGGACGCGGGTTCGACTCCCGCCACCTCCAGAAAAATGTCAGCTGCATCCTGTCGTGTTAGCGCATGTATCGCACTTCATACAAGTTCCGTTTCTTACCAAAGTATAAAAACCGCAAGTTGGGCATGGATCGCTTTCATAACCTTTAATACGCGCTTCAATTATTTTTATTACTTCGCTTTCCTGCGGATAATTTTCTTTTTTAGGAAAATCTTGTTCATGCGTAAAATCACCAGGTGTTTTTTCATGTCCTGTCATTACCATTGTTTGCGAACGGAAATCTTCGATTGGCATTTCACGGGCAAAACCGCCTTGTGAAAAATCTTGCGGATTTTTTCCGACAGTACTTCTCTCAAAAGCTTTAGGAGCAATGCCGCCGCCTGACGAGCCTAAACTATCTCCTCCCGGGCGTTTCTCAGGCAGCTTGCCGCCGGAAGACGGAGGCAGCGCAGAAGGAGGAGGCGGAGGAGTGACCGGAACAGTGGCGCTTGGTCTGAAACCTGTGCTTGGTTTATCCTTTGTTTTTGGATTTGTCGCGTCTGCTTCACTCTTTGTTGTTGTAGCAAGAAGGTCTTCAGGTTTAACCTGTCCTAAATCACTGCGTTTTAAATAACTGATCGCTAAGTCGCGGAAAACATAATCAATTACGCTTGTCGCCATTTTTACATAATCATGACCTTGCACTATCCCGTTAGGTTCAAACCTGCTGAATGTAAATGCATCAACATATTCTTCAAGAGGTACGCCGTATTGAAGCCCCAATGAAACTGTAATTGCAAAACTGTTTAAAAGGCTTCGGAAAGCAGAGCCTTCTTTTTGCATATCAAGAAAAATTTCGCCGAGACTTCCGTCTTCAAATTCGCCTGTTCTTATAAAAATTGAGTGCCCGCCGATTTTTGCTTTTTGAGTATAACCCATTCTGCGGTTCGGCAGAGGTTTGCGCAAGCCTCTTATATTCGTGGATTTTCTTTGATGTTCCTGCGCAACAGGTGCAAGTTCCAATCCTTTTTCAACTTTTAAAATAGTGTCGGCTAACGGATCTGTTCCGGGCGCGAATGTATTTAAAGGCTGAGATAATTTTGAACCGTCCCTGTAAAGCGCGACAGCTTTTAAACCGTTTTTCCAAGAAAGCATGTATGCGCCTTTTACATCATCATAATTTGCAGAGTTAGGCATATTGATTGTTTTTGAAATCGCCCCGGAAATAAAAGGCTGAACTGCCGCCATCATGCCGATGTGCGCTGTCCATGAAATTGATCTTTTGCCTTTTTTACCAGAAGGAGCTGCCGTATCAAAAACAGAATAATGCTCTTTTTTAAGACCGGGTGCGCCTTCAAGCCCCATCGTTCCGCAAATATACAATTCAGCATCTTCAATATCTTGACTGCTGAAACCAAGATGTTTAAGAAGATTAAAACCTTGCAGCGACCAAGTGGACTCAGGAATTTTTAATTCTTCTTCGACAAATTCTCTTCCCAATATATATGGATTAAAAACACCTTCTAAGTTAAGAGCTGTTTTTACAGCTTCTTCTATATTTGCAATTACTTCCGGCGTAAAACTTTTTAGCTTAAGAGTTTCATGATTAATTGCAGGAGCGCCGTTTAAAGTTTTTCTTCCCATTGCATACGCAACAATTTCATCAATTGATTGCGATGAATAACCAAGATTTTCAAGAGCAGCAGGTACAGATTGATTGATAATCTTAAAGTAGCCGCCGCCTGCAAGTTTTTTAAATTTAACAAGCGCAAAATCAGGTTCTATACCTGTTGTATCGCAATCCATTAAAAGACCGATAGTACCTGTCGGTGCAATTGCTGTTACTTGCGCATTTCTAAAACCATACGCAACGCCTAAATCAAGAGCTTTATCCCATACCGCTTTTGCAGTATCCAAAAGATAAGACGGACAATACACAGGATCGATTCCTCTTGGAATTGTGTTTAACGCTTCATATTCATTGGACGAAGCGTTATTTACTGCACGTCTGTGATTGCGTATAACACGCAGCATATTTTCCGCATTCTTCGCATAACACTCAAAAGAGCCGAGTTCTTTTGCCATAAGAGCAGACTGCACATAAGACTCACCTGAAAGTAAAGCAGAAAGCGCGCCTGCAACAGAACGTCCTTCATCAGAATCATAGGCATAACCCATAATCATCAGAAGTGTTCCTAAATTGGCATACCCTAAACCGAGAGTGCGGTATTGATAAGAAAGTTCTGCAATACGCGGAGACGGGAATTGCGCCATCACTACAGAAATTTCCAATATCATTGTCCAAATATCAATTGCATGAATATATCCGTCAACATTAAAAGATTTGTTTTTATTGTCGTATAACATTACTAAGTTAATCGAAGCAAGGTTGCATGCAGTATCATCTAAAAACATATATTCTGAACATGGATTTGATGCACGAATTTCACCGCCTGCAGGGCATGTATGCCAATCATTAATTGTTGTGTGATATTGAAGACCGGGGTCGGCGCATTGCCAGCTTGTTTTTGCTATATCAGCCCAAAGTTTACGCGCTTTAATTGTTTTTATTGATGCTCCGTTTGTACGGCTTTTAAGTTCCCAATCAGCATCATTTAAAACAGCTCTCATAAAATCATCTGTTAGGCGCAAACTATTATTAGAACTTTGCCCGGAAACTGTATTGTATGCTTCATCATCCCAAGCAGTTGAATACTGAGAAACAATTACATCCTCGTCGCCTTGTTCAAGCCTGCGAAGCAGCTGATACAAATACGAAGGGGGAATCTTATCGCCTAAAGCGGCGCGTAAGGCGGCTGCAAGTTCATGATTTTTCTCTGCATTAAACTTATCATCTTCAGGCCCTCTAAAACCGGAAAGAGCGCGTTTAATTACATCAATATGTTTTTTTAAAACAAGAGAGCCTGTCACCATCGAAGCAACCTTCTGCTCTTCTCCTGCTTTCCAGTTTATATATTTTTCAACATCAGGATGATCGATATCGAGAGTGACCATCTTTGCCGCTCTTCGTGTTGTGCCTCCCGATTTAACAGCCGATGCCGACCTGTCCCCGACTTTAAGGAAAGATAAAAGCCCTGATGAAACCCCTCCGCCTGAAAGGGATTCATTTATCCCGCGAATACGAGAAAAATTGGAACCGGTACCTGAACCATATTTAAAAAGCCTTGCCTCGCGTGTCCAAAGATCCATGATGCCGCCGTCGTTTACAAGATCGTCTTCGATTGAAAGGATAAAACATGCGTGGGGCTGGGGTCTCTTGTAAGCGCTTTCCGATTTTACAACTTTGTTTATTTTAGGATCGTAATAAAAATGACCCTGTGCCGGTCCGTCTATTCCGTAAACAGAGAAAAGCCCTGTGTTAAACCACTGCGGGCTATTAGGGGCTGCCACCTGATGTGCCAGCATATAGCAGGTTTCATCATAAAAAGCGTTCTCGTCTTCTTCGGTATCAAAATAGTTATTTTGCCTGCCCCAGTCAAGCCAAGTATAGGCAAGACGGTGAAAGACCTGACGCGCATCATGCTCGGCGCCGTCTTCAGGAAGGCTGTTACCCGGATCATCATTATTAAATGCTTGAACCCGGTTTTTCCATTCGTAAATTTTATCTTTGGGGACTCCCGCCTTGCGGAAATACTTCTGCGCGATTATATCCGCGGCAATTTGACTCCAGAACGAAGGCACGATGACCGTATCCTCTGAAAAAATCGCCTTGCCGTTAGGGTTACGGATTTCGCTCTTACGCCTTTCCCAAACAATATCGTGATACGGACCGCTTGTGCAGTCGGTAAAAAACCGGTTTACTTTCATTCCCCAAATCCTTTTTAATAAGTTTTACAAATATTGATAATCTGTCATAAGCGATCTTTAGGCTATATACCACACAGATAGCGTTGTAGAAGCTAGTGTACACCATATACAGCGTATATTGCAAGTATGAAAAAAAAATGATCAAAAAAGTTAGGACAAAAGGCTGATAAAAAAACATAGAAATTCATTGAATTTTATGGATTTTAATCGATTTTGCCGGATTCTGAAGGCAACTACTTGTCAGTTTATTAGCTCATTTGTATCATAAGGTTGATTATGGAACTAACACCTGTAACTCAGGCATCACTGGAAAAAGGAGCAAAAATTCTCTTGGACGGCGGGCTTGTAGCCTTCCCGACAGAAACTGTCTACGGGCTTGGAGCAGATGCCTTTAACCCTGTTGCCCTGTCGAAGATTTTTGAAGTGAAAGGGCGTCCTCATTTTGATCCTTTAATCATACATATTGCAAATCTGGAGACACTGGAAAAAACCGCTGATCTTTCAAAGCTAAATGATGATACAAAAGATAAGCTTTTTATTCTTGCAAAAAATCTTTGGCCCGGACCTCTCTCTATAATTTTACCTAAAAATGAAAAAATACCCGGCATCGCCACAGCGGGATTGCCGGCAGTGGCAATCCGCTTTCCCGACAACACTGCTGCTCTTAAACTTATCTCCTTATCAAGCGGAGCGGTGGCAGCCCCCAGCGCAAACCCTTTCGGCTCGCTTAGCCCTACAAGAGCGGAACATGTACGGGATAAATTAGGAAGTAAGATTGATATGATACTGGACGGCGGCTCTTCGCGGATAGGCGTCGAATCGACTGTGCTTGACCTTACCGGCAAAGAAATAAAAATACTACGTCCCGGCGGCACGCCCAAAGAGGCGATTGAAAAACTGATCGGCACTGTTCTGTCTTATAAAGAGAATGATAACTCAAGCACCCCGTCTTCGCCCGGTCAATTAAAGAGCCATTACGCTCCGGGAAAAGCGCTATCGGTTTTCAGCAAAGAGGAAATCATTAAAAAGCCTTATAAAGCAGGCGTTTCATTTCTCTTTTTTGATGATTGTACAAAAGACGCCTGGCAGGACTTGCAAAAACCGCCTGCTGCTTCAGTCTTTAAGGTATTATCAAAAAGCGGGCAAATGCTGGAAGCCGCTTCGCGTCTTTTTGAAATACTACATGAATTTGATAACGATGCAAACATTTCCTGCATTTTCGCGCAGACAGCGCCTCAGCAAGGGCTAGGAGAGGCGATCAATGACCGGCTGCTGAGGGGGTCGCAAAAGTAGCTTATAAAATGGGATTAATAGAATCCGTATAATCAACGGATTATGTTAACCGCTTATTTTGTCAGCTCAATCTCCTGCCCTGCTTCAATCATCAATCTGTTCGGAGCGTTAAACTTTTCCGCGATTTCCTTATCAAAAAGGGTTCTTGGATTTGTGTGCATAGGGATATTATTTCTCGCTCCGATAATTACCGCACATTCGGTGGCTTCTTCGGCATTCATGTTGTAAATGCCGTCACATGGAAGCAAGGCATAATCGATCTTTTTTGACGAAAAAGATTCCATTTGCTCTGTCTTTGATGTATCGCCTGCATGATACAACTGAATACCATTAATAGTGATTATATAACCTACGCATACGCTTGGATCATGATTGGCGTTAGCCGCCATAACAGCTTCAATCTTTATTCCTTTGATGTTAAAAGTATTATGCTTCCCGCCTTCCAAAGCCTCAACATTTGATATAATAACACAACCTTCTTTCTGAGTAACCAAATTGATTTGATTATGATCGCGGTGCTGATGAGTAATAAGAATAATATCAGCAGGTACATCATAACCTTCACCTGCATATGGATCGATGTAAATTACAGTCCCGTCATTTGCAGTAAGCCTGTAACTTGCATGCCCCTGATATAAAAGTTTCGCAGCTTGTGTTGTATTTCCTGCCGGTTTCGATCCGGTGCAGCCGGTTAGCATCAATACCGGTAACATAGAAATAAATAAACCTGTTGTTAGTTTCATTTTTGTCTCCTTTATAATTTATATCATTTTTAAAAAATAAAAATGAATGTTTTAACACATAATTTAAACTATATCGTCTTTGCATTAATTAGTATATAATAAGACGGTGTTTAAAATTAACACATAAGGAATTAAAATGAATTATTTTGAAATAACACTCATTGCGATCGGACTTTCAATGGACGCATTCGCCGTCTCAATCACTCTTGGATTGTCAGTTCAAAAACTTTCTTTTAAACAATACCTTATTCCCGGACTTTACTTCGGTTTCTTTCAGGCATTGATGCCCTTAATAGGTTACTTTACAGGCACTTTATTCTCAGAAAAAATTCAAGCTTTTGAACATTGGATTGCTTTCGGCTTATTGAATATCATAGGCATAAATATGATAAGAGAGAGCTTTTCAAAAAAAGAAGAAACACATGACGAAAACAAATTTAAATTTTTAAATATGCTTCTCCTTGCAGTTGCAACAAGTATAGACGCTCTGGCGGTGGGTGTAACATTTGCATTTTTTAAAATTAATATTTTTATTGCAATTGCAATAATAGGTTTTACAACATTCTGTATATCAATAGGAGGAGTAAAAATAGGAAACATCTTCGGAAGCAAATTCAAATCAAAAGCGGAAGCGGCAGGAGGAATCATCCTTGTCGGTTTGGGGATTAAAATTCTAATTGAACATCTTTTCTTTAATTAACAATAAAAAGCGGAAGCGGTTTTTATTTCTTTACTTTAACTTTAATATCACCTAACAAAATATTTCCCATTAAAATCAATTTTTTCCTGCTGCCGCAAACCTTGTTTGTGCTATTATTTTCCGAGATCGATACATCAGATAAAATAGTCATAGTTTTATTAATTACTTCAACAGTATCGGGAATTTGTATTGTAACACTTCCCAGCAGTACAATAAAATTTAAAAAAGTTTCATTATTTAACAAATCTTCTTCTGTAATAATTATTTTATAATCAGATAAAATATTAGTAAAATTTCCGCTTGTAATTGCACCTGTTATTTTTCTTGAAGATAATAATGTTAAATGATCTCTGGAATTAGTATCCGAAAAACCTGTATTATCAGACATATTTGTTTGTTGAGCATTTTTATTATCAGCTCTTTTGTCTTGTGTATTATATGCATTAACAATTGTTTCCAAAATCTGCAATTCTTTTTCGGTTTCAATATTCTGGCTGTATTTAATCAATCTTTCATATTCTTCCATTGAGATTTGATTCAATGAATATTGAGTTGACAATTTATCAACGATTTTTTCTTTTCTGTCTTCTATTGTTATAATTGAATTTTCCATTTCAATTCCTGAAATTAATTTAAAAAAATGTCTTACCATTAAAATTTTTATTTTAATGGTAAGACGTATGGGCGGTACAAGACTCGAACTTGTGACCCTTAGCGTGTCGAGCTAATACTCTAACCAACTGAGCTAACCGCCCGTATCCCAAAATGGGTGGGTTAGTAAAATATAAAATAAGGCGCAAAAAGTGTCAATAGAACAATTTTTTATATAAATAATCGATATAAAATTTATTCAGACCGTTAAACTTTTTAGCTTAACGGTCTGACCTATGTGAAGTATCGTTTTATTAAATAACTTATTTTACACGCTCGCGGATGGCGACGTTTACTTCAATTTTACCGTTCTCTCCGAGTTCCATTGGTACAATGAGGGCTTCAACTTCACCGAGATTTGTGGAAACTTCCATGTTATCACCGGTAAAAAGAGCCGGAGGAGTAAGGTCAAATTTAAATCCAAGTTCGTGTAATTTTGTTACAGCTTGAGCTGTAATCATGTTTGCAAGTTCTTGAATAGTTGCTTTACCAAGTTCATCGAGAACTGTGAATTGTTCGCCGTTCATCGCTCCTGCTACATGTAAAGCGGTATCTTTTGTCATATCAAAAAGAACGCGCCCTTCAACATCACCTGCAAGCCCTACAAGAGCGGCTACACCCATGATCGACATTGAAGTCGGTTTCAGATAAATTTCCCCGCGTTTAACATTAGCATTCAACACCTCTTTTAATACACTAAATGCAGATTCTACAAAGGGGTTGATATATTCAACTCTCATAATTCACTCCTTACAATTTTTTTATGCACAAGCCGCATAAGCGGCATATATAATACAATTCCTTTCGCTCACCTTCATCTTAGGAAGAATGCATATAAGCTGAAACCGGATCGTCTGCTATAGACTGCCAGATAACTCCGTTAAGCTCTTCATTCCTTCCCATGATGATGATCCCCCGATCTTTCAATTTTTCAGAAAAATCTGTGATCATTTTCGCCTGATCGCTTTCCGGCAAGAATGAAAGAACATCCCTGACAAGAATTATATCCAAATCAGGAAGCGGATTTTCATGTGATACATCATGGAATTCAAAAACGATTGAATCCTTGATTGTTTGATCAAATGAATACCCGCTCTGCCCCCGCACCATATATGCCCTGCAAAAATCCGGCACTTCTTCCATGTCAAAAACCATATTCGGTGCGGCGGAAACAGCCATTATATCATTATCGTTTGCCCAAATCTTTATACGCGCTCCGGGATACTTGGACTTAAGTATACACGCAAATGAATAAGTTTCATAGCCCTTTCCGCAGCCTATATTCCAAACATTTAAATTCGCAGGAGAATTTTCAGGCAATAACTTCATAATAGAATGAGCATATGCTTCCGACCAAAATACGCCTGAATTGGGAGAATAGAATGTGTCGAGAAACTCATCCGCTTCGCTTGCACTCCTTATTTGCAGCGCTTCGCCTGAACGGCCTATACCCCATTCGCCGAAACGTTTTTGAAGCCACTTTGCATTTAAACCGGTGACAACAAAGCGCCGTAATGCTGAAAGGCTTTCCTGAATAAACCCGATAGCCGTATCTGCCGCAGCTCTTTGCGCTGCAGCCGTATCTGCTGACGGCGGCGGTACATAAAATTCGCCTGCCTCTGCTACGCCTGAACGTGATTTCTTATCATCATCGCTTACAGTAAAAATACGGATTACATCAAGAATGATATAAAGATCGCCTGATTTTTCTACAACGCCGCTTATGTACTTAATATTGATATCACCAAAAATAGGATGAGGCGGCTGTATAGTTTCTTTATTGATGCCTACAACTTTATCAATTTTATCTACGATTGTCCCATACACTTGATCATTGATATGAAGGATAAGCATATTTTCAAGATTATCTTTTTTATGATCCATAGGTAAATGGAAAAACTGACGCAGATCGATAATAGGGATAATATCGCCGCGGAGGTTATAAACACCTCGAACATAAGAAGCAGCGTTAGGAACATAGGTAAATTTGTCAGCTTTAGCAATTTCCTTTACATTCATAATATCTACACCGTAATCTTTACCGGAAAGAGAGAATGTGACCATTTTAAAATTGACATTATCTACTCTTTCTTTTTGCTGCTGTAATTCAGCGTTTACTTGGGCAAGATCCTTTATTACTGCTGCCATACTAACCTACCGTGTGGATGCTTCGCGGATTCGGCGCTGTTCCATTTCTTTCTTTAATCCCAAATCAAGAAGCTGGCTGACATCAATAATAAGAGATACCGATCCGTCTCCTAATATTGAAGCTCCGGCGATACCCGGAGAATTAGTAAATTGATCCCTTAAGGGCTTAATTACTACATCTTCTTCACCGATCAGGCTGTCTACCATGAAGCCCATCTTCTTCTCCGCTGTCCCTACAATTACTATGAAGTGATATTCTTGCTGTTCTTCTGTTTTTATACCAAACAGGCGGTTAAGACGCAGAAGCGATATAACGTCACTGCGGATATTAAAAACTTCGTAGTTATCAATCTTTTTAATCTCTTCAGGTTTGATGCGCAAACTTTCGATAACCGAGGTAATCGGGATAGAATAGATTTCAGGACCGACTCTGACAAGCAAGCCTTGAATGATCGCCAATGTAAGAGGCAGTTTAATAATAAACTTTGTCCCCTTTCCGTGTTCTGAGTTGACGGTTACAGTCCCGTTAAGAGCGTCGATCTGGCGGCGCACTACGTCAAGACCTACACCGCGCCCGGAAATTGCAGTAATTGATTTTGCTGTTGAGAAACCGGGCTCGAAGATTAAATTAAAAGCTTCTACATCTGTCAGCAATTTATTAGGGCTGATAATCCCGCGTTCTACCGCTTTCGCTTTTACAGCTTCTACATCGATACCCTTACCGTCATCACCGATTTCAATAACAATCATGTTACCTTCATTGGCGGCTTTCAGAAGGACAGTGCCTTCTTCCGGTTTGCCGGCAGCGCGGCGCACTTCAGCCGATTCGATACCGTGGTCTATTGAGTTACGCACCGAGTGCATGATTGGATCAAGAAGATCATCGACAACAGTCTTATCAAGTTCTGTGTCTTCACCTTCAATAACCAAGTTAATTTTTTTACCGAGTGATTTTGAAAGATCGCGCACAAGACGCGGGAAACGGCTGAAAATCTGGCTGATCGGAACCATGCGGATGCGCATAACGCCTTCCTGCAATTCCCCTGTGATACGCCCTAAGTTCTGAGAAGTGGAACGGAATTTAGCCATGTTACCTTTGAAGGATGCTTCAAAACCGTCAAAGAGCGTGAAAATATCGCCGTAGGTTTCATTTATATCTTTGCGTACATCTTTTATAGATTTGCCTTCTTGAATATTTTCAAGGTAACTTGGAAGACTGTCAAAAAGGTTTTTAATTTTATCTCTGTACAGGTTTTCGATTTCACGAAGCTGTGCGGTAAGAATATTGAACTGCATATTGATCTGATTGAAAGTCGCTTTTGTAATAACTGTTTCCGATACAAGGTTTAACAAATCGTCGATACGTTTTGAATCTACACGTAAAATTGAGCCTGCTTCTTTTCCCGCTTTTTTTGCATCCTCAGAACTGGCACTGCTCGGCTTTGCCGTTTCCGCAGGTTTTGCAGCAGGGGCTGCTGCCGCAGGAGCTGCCGCCGCTGGTTTTGCAGGGGCTGGTTTTGGCGCAGCAGCAACAGGTGCCGGTCTTGGACTCGATGAAACTGATGCACCCGGTGAAAGATCGGATATATTTTTAACATCTGCGCTTAAGCTTACGTCAGGTATGACAACAGCTTTTTTAATTGCCGCCGGGTCTGATCTTGTTCCAATAAAATAATCAACGGTTGGGAAAAAGTTATCAGCATAGAGCTGTTCAAAATCGGGATTTGTTTTAAGAACTGTTCCGTAACTTTTAAGAGCGGCGTAAACTTGAATACCTCCGACTGTATTCATCAGGCTGGATTCATCAAAATTAACAGAAACTTTGAGTATGGGCATTCCGCCGTCTACAGATTCGCGTAATTCTGCTAAATCTTTCTCGCTAAGACCGGAAGATGCTGCAGACACGGCGGCAACCGGAGCAGGTGCCGGGGTTGGAGCGGGCGCAGGAGCTTTCTTTGCAGGAGCTTTTCCGGCTCCTTTTGCCGGAAGCAAATCCTTTAACTTGCTTTCTATTGCGGATGTGTCATCTTTATAAACAGAGCCGCTCATCCGCTCGTCAAGCATAGCTTTTATTACATCGATGGCTTGAAGCAAGGCATCTACTACATCCCCGTTTACCGCGACTTGATCTGAACGAATTGCATCAAACACATCTTCTACAAGATGTGTAAAATGAGAGAGTTCCATCATTTCTACCGTCGCTGATCCGCCTTTTAAAGTATGAGCCGCACGGAAAATCTCGTCTACTGCGTCTTTATTGGCGCCTTCGTTTTCAAGAACTAATACATTTTGTTCCATCGTATCCACCTGCATTTGGGCTTCACTAAAAAAGTCCTTGAGCAGTTCTTCATTATTGGGATCAAGATAATCACTCATATTATCAATATTCATACATAAATGCTATAAAGTCAAGAAAAGAATTTCATAAAATGATTAAAATTCGCTCTATAAATCATAAATTAAACCATGCTGGTAACTGCGTTGTTAAAACTGCGTGAAGATTCCGCTATATTTGCTTTTAACCATGAAAAGTGTTAAAATAATGATATGAGGCGGTTATTTCTCCATTTTCTGCTAGTTTTTTTCTTATCAAGCGGTTTAGGGCTTTTAAGCGCTTTAGAAATAGAATTTACAGGCGGTATTAACTCTTTTACTTTTGAACCCCGCGGTAAAATAATTCCGCCGGAAGAAGAAGAGGAAGAAGATGACGTTGAAATTATCAAAGATAAATTTTCCCATTTTATGATAGGAAATTTCAGTGTAAAAGGAGAAATTTCCAACTCTTCTGCTTTTCATGTGAATTTAGAAAGGGATAATATTCAACAAAATAGCATAAATTTCAGACTTAGTACAAGAATGGACAATTTTAAGTTCGAATTCGGTCCGTTTATAGGATTTTCCGATGATTTTGAGTTAGATATAGGTTTGTCAGGCTGTCTGGAAGTTACTTTCCCAGGCATTGTCTTTTTCTCTCTTTCAGGCGCTTCGACAATGGGAACGCGCTATTCATTTACAAGTGATAATTCAAGGGAATCGGTAGAAATTAAGTTGGGGTTTTGGCTGCCTATTGTGATTCCTACTTTAGTGTTTAACACAAAAAGTTTTACTCAAGATGATACAACAAATAACTTAACCCGTGTGTTTGTAAGCGCGGAGTTCTTTGGTAAAACATCTCCTGTAATATTCCGTCTTGATGCAGGTTATGAAATACTGGAGCGCACAATCGAAGACGAAACCAATAAGTTAGACGCTGTTTTTGCAGGTTTTGAATTAAATATTAAAATAGCGCAAGCCAGAATAATCGCAGGCGCGGAAATACCATTTGTTCTGCCGTCCGGCACTTCCGATACTTTTTTTAAAGCATACGCCGGTGTTGCATACAGCTTTTACTGATTATCCTTTGCTATTTCTCCGCGCGCTCTTAAATCATCAAGTATCTGAGCATAGAACTTGCTGTCGATTTTAAATTTCAACCTGTAGATCAGATAACTTGCCGCATAACAGAACATTGGAAAAATTAACATGGCAATTTTAATCATTAAAAGACCTTCTGATGTAACATCGGCAGATGACTGCGCCTCTTTGACTCCTGAGACTATTACAACAAAAGCGACTACGCCCGATCCAATTGCACCGCCCATTTTATTGATAAGAGGTTGGAGAGAGAATGAGATACTGTCATTGCGCTTGCCTAATTTCCAATGCCCGTAATCAACAGAGTCGGCTAAGAACATCAGCATTAAAAGCTGAACGAAAGCTTGCCCGAAAAAGATTAAAACACCTGCAATACCGATAAATGCCATTGTAGTTACAGGAGCAAAAAAGAAAATTATATAGCCTGCCGAAATAGAAATGACAGCTCCTGTATAAAGAGTTTTACGATCAAATTTTTTGCTGAATAAGGGGAAAACTACAAGAGCTGTTAATTGCGATATTCCCAAAATTGCAGAAAAAATTCCGAACATTTCCAGATTGCCGTATACATATTTAAAATAATACATTCCAAAACTTGTTGTTGTCATATAACCGATCATAAAGAGTGACATTGAAATCGCAGTAAAAAATAGTTGATCGTTTTTATAAATTATTTTAATCAATTCACTTATCGGAGTACTTTGTTTTTTGGCTGCTACTATCCCTGTCTCTTTAACACCGAAAATTGTGACACAAAGCCCCATAGACATAAACACTGTTATACAAATTGCAAAAATAAAATAACCGCTTTGCAACGATCCTAACTTTTCACCTAATATTCTGGTTACTGGTTCAATGCCGACTACTACAAAAAATAAACCTATGTTTGCAAAGATACGCGCAAGCGCTCCTATTTTTTCCCTTTCTTTTTGATCAACGCTTAATACAGGCAGCATTGACCAATAGGAAATATCATGGGTTGTATAACTTATACCCCACATAAAATAAAAAATTGCAAAAGCAACAATGTATGCGCTGCCATGCAAATTAAAATCGGTAAAAAGAAGAACGGTAAAAATAGGAGATGTGATTGCACCTATAATAAGCCAGGGTTTGAATTTACCCCAGCGTGTATTTGTATTATCAACAATAAAACCCATCAAAGGGTCTGTGAGCGCGTCAAAAATACGGGCAACAAGAATGATACCTGCAACCCACAGCATTGTTTCTGTCGGCAGATTAATAACATCTGTAAGATAGAAAAGCAGAAACATACTGACAATGGCATAAACCATATCTCTGCCGATAGTTCCTAAACCAAAGGTTATACGATTATTTGAGGTTGTTTGCATAAAATCATTATAAGTGAATAAGTATCAATTAGCAATGAATAAATTATTAATTTTTATTTTAAATTTAATTAACTGAAGGCTTTATTGTATATAAACTTGAACCGTAATCACCTAATAATCTTGTTTTATTATTGTAATAAGAACCCATAAATTGATTGTTAAGCAAAATTCCTGAAGCAAGAGCTTTCCCCCTGCATTTATAAGTTTCTACACAATCAATAAGGGCATAAAAACGGTTGACTGTACGCAATATAAAACCTGAAGGGTTTAATGTTACAGGCAGCAGATGTTTAACAAGACTGCCGAAACGTTTTATATACAAGCGCTGCGGATGAGTTGTTACTTGATATTCAGTTTCGCTCTCAAGACCGCTTATTCTAAGCGTATCGGGCTCTTCGCCGACACCCGCAAGCGTTTGAAAAAATCCTGCCATTACTTCGTTTTTACCTCGGCATATCCAAATTTTCTTATCAGCAGATTTGCCGGGATCATGTTTTACGGGAACAGGGACAGGAAAGCGTTCAAAAGTTCCGTATTGAAAAGTATTTCGGTGCATCTTATAAAAAGCAATCTGATCTTTTATTTCACGTTTTTCTATCGGGGATAAAAAACGCAAGTCCATTTCATAACCAAGACAGCCGAAACAGGCGACATTGTAACGGGTTGAAAGCGGAGTGTCGCGTAACGTCTGCTGATGAGGCGCATCTGAAACATGGGCTCCCATTGCTGACTGCGGATACAAATAGGAAAGACCGCCTTGAATATTAAGACGCGAAATAGGGTCGGTGTTATCTGACGTCCAAATTTGCGGGGAAAAACAAAGCATCCCTAAATCAAAACGGTTACCCCCTGACGAGCATGATTCAAGGAGGATATGAGGTCTCGGATTAAAAATGCGCCGTAATATATCGTAAAGCCCTAAAATATAGCGGTGAAAAAATTCCCCCTGTGATGCAATATGCGCCGACCAAAATTCACTGATGTGACGGTTCATGTCCCATTTCACATAACATGCGCCTGTATCATCAAGAACTTTGCTTACTGAGGAGACAATGTAATCACGTACATCGGGGTTGCAAAGGTCTAGAACCATTTGATTGCGTCCCAATGCCGGTTTTTGATTTGGCTGGCATACAACCCAATCAGGGTGTGTGCGGTAAAGATTCGAATCTTCATTTATCATTTCCGGTTCAAACCAAATACCAAAACCCAGTCCCATTTTTTTTATTTTTTTTGCAAATTTGCCGAGCCCTTGCGGAAATTTGCGCCGATTTACTGCATAATCGCCTAAGCCCGCTTTGTCATTATTACGTCCTTCAAACCATCCGTCATCAAGAACAAAAAGTTCCATCCCTAATTTTTTTGATAAGCGTGCTAAAGAAAATAATTTTTTTTGATCGTATTTAAAAAAACACGGCTCCCATGAATTATAAAGAACAGGTCTGTCCTTTCCCTGCCACTGTTTGCTGATTATATGATTGTTGATAAATGAATGAAAATTACAGCTTAAACCGTTAAAACCATTTTCGCTGAAAGTCATAACAGCCTCAGGGGTTTCAAAACATTCTCCGTTTTTTAATGTCCATTCAAAACAATGAGGGCTTATCCCGATTCCGATCCGAACCAATTCATGACTGTTCAATTCTGCAAACCCGAAATGATTACCGGAATATACTAAATTAAATCCATACACTCTGCCGTGACTTTCTGATGTATCGTTTTCATAAAGTATAAAGCCGGGGTTATGTTTATTGCTGCTTGCACCTGTCCTACTCTCATTTACAAAAATACCCGGCTGTAAAAGACGGTCGTGACGGTGCGCTTCCCTCGCCCAATCGCCGTCAAAAGTGATCATGCTAAAACCTGTATCCGGCATATCCAAAGACATGCTCATTAAGCGGCGGATAACAAGCGGGGAATCGTAATTATCAAGTACTGCCCTTCTTGTTATTACATTGGCTTTTTCAAAGACTGTATAAATTAATGTGATTGTTACGTTGCATGCAGTGTCGCGTAACCTGACAGAAAGGGAAGCGCAGTCTTCGTTTGTTCCGCAAGAACTAGGACAAAATGTTTCACCTGACAGTCCTTTCATTGGAACTATACCTTGTGTTAATTTAAAGTTTTCATAAACAAAGTCATGAATAAAACCGCTTTCTGCAAATCCTGTTTGTACCGGCATTTTTATTTCGGCAGGAGAAAGACGATAATCTCCTTTTCCGATTCCAGACCACTCAAGACACATGGTATCAAGGCAGTAAAGAGAATCTTCTTTGTTATAAATAACAGCACAGCCGGCTTGAGCTGTACGTTTCGGAGACAGCGCAAACTCTGTTTGTGCATCAATTTTATCATGCAACGAAGAAATCTTCGCCCCGTAATAAATATGTTCAAGATGTCCGTATTTTGTTATGCGAAATATATATTCTGTATTTTCTGTTTGTAAACTGAATAAATTATCATTTACTGTAATCATCTCCGGTATTTCTCCGTTTAATGGTATGTTTGCAGCGCGACAAATTCATCATACATTTCTTTTGTTACACCTTTATTAATTATCATAGCATAATAAAAACGTCCTGAGTTTTTTATTGTCCGTTTTTGTGTTTGATAATCAACATGAACTAAACCAAAACGCGCACTCTCTCCTTCGCACCATTCAAAATTATCAGTAAAACTCCAGTGATAATAACGCTCCACAGGAAGGCGGCTGTCAATAAGAGCTTTTATATGATCATAAATATAGCGGCTGCGGAAAGAATCATCGTTATCGCAAGTTCCGTTCTCTGTGATGTAAATAGGCTTTTGCAGCAGTTTATATAAATCGGCGGCACACATTGCAATACCTTGAGGAAAGATTTCCCACCCTAAATCATTGTGAGGTCCTTCTTTGCACACTCCGTCTGCAAGAGAAGAGACGGTTGAACGGGTGTAGTAATTTAACCCCAAAAAATCAGCATAACAGCCGGAATGGATTTTGCCGTATTTTTTTAAAGGAAAAATAAAACGCCCCAAAAGACATGCGCGTGTTAATGCATTTTGAAACATAAGGGAAACAAGACTTGCACATAACCGATGCCAAAGATTATGTTTATTTTTTGGTACAAACACCCGCGCGTGATGTGCAAATCCAACTTTCGTATTTTTATAACCTAATTCATTTCTTAACTTATGAATCAAGTCATAAGCAAGAACGTGACATGATGCCATAACAGATTGAACTTTCATTGCTGCAAACATTGAACGCTTTCCGGGAGGAAACACTCCGTCATTATAACCCATTACGGCAAAAACATTGGGTTCGTTTATCGTTACAAATTCATCTGCAAGATCGCTGAATTTACGGATAACATATTCAACAAAACCCAAATAGACCGGAATATTTTTCGGCTGAGCAAAACCGCCGTCTTCTTCAAACCACAAAGGGTTTGTAAAATGATGTATCGTAAGAAGAGGGGAAATCCCTTTGGTTTTTAAATATTCTAATAAACAGCGGTACCATTTAACTGCCTCGTCATCATAAACACCTTTTTTCGGTTCAAGACGCGCCCATTCAACGCTTAACCTGTAATTTTTGATTCCCATATCGGACATTATATCGATATCCTCTTTCCATCGGTTTAAATGATCATTTGCCCGCGCGGGATTTGATCCGTCTTTAATATGTCCTTTGTTATACCAATCACTCCATGTGTGAACAAAACCGCCGCCTTCAATTTGTGTTGCCGCTGAGGCTGCACCTAATTTAATTTCGATATTCATGTAAACATTATAACATGGAAATGACAAAATGATTCTCAATTTTATTGCTAATTGCTCATTACTTATAATTCATTGTATAATTATTAAATGCCTTCATCATTATCAGAAATTGATATTATTATACGTCTGTGCCTCGCTTTTCTGGCAGGCGGAATTATCGGCTTTGAACGCTCCAGCCGCAGGCAAGTTGCAGGTTTAAGAACTCACATTTTAATCTCTGTGGGTGCCTCCTGCCTAATGCTTCTTTCAATATGGCTTCCGCAATATTTTAATTCAGGAGATCCGGGCAGAATTGCAGCGCAGGTAGTTACAGGAATGGGTTTTTTAGGGGCGGGTGCAATTATCAAACTCGGCAATGATGTCAGAGGGCTTACAACAGCAGCTTCGCTGTGGGTTGTTTCTGCAATCGGAATGGCGATAGGAGCGGGAATGTATATCGCAGCGGGTGTTGCAGAAATATTAACTCTTGCCGCACTTGTGTGGCTTAACAAAATAGAAAGAAAAATTTTTCCTGATATTCGCAATAAATTGCTGGAGATACATTACAATCACAATGATGAGCCTGACACAGATATTGCTTTGGAAGTTTTTAAAAGTTTCGGTGTAAAAAATCAATCAATGAGCATACATCACGGAAAAGAGAACGGAAAAAAAACAAAGGTGCGTTTTCTTGTCAGCATTCTTGAAACAACAGACATTAATAAATTTGCCAAAGCATTAAAAGCAAGCGGCAATATTGATCAAGTAGAAATTAAGGAAAAATTTTGAACAAGAAACATCTATCTGTAACAGAACTTACAGAACAGATTCGAAATTGCCTTGAAAGCTCATTCTCTTTTATTTGCGTAGAAGGAGAAATTTCAAATTGCAGACCTGCAAGCTCCGGGCATCTTTATTTTAGCTTGAAAGATTCAAATGCAAAAATTGATGCTGTGATGTTTAAAAACAAAATGAGATCATTAACCTTTGAGCCGAAAGACGGAATGCTGATACGCGCAAAGGGAAGCCTTTCTGTTTATGCACCGAGAGGAACTTATTCCATAGTCTGCGAAGAAATGGAAATTGCAGGGACGGGGGAAATACTCGCGCTCCTTGAAAAAAGAAAACAAAAATTAGCATCTCTTGGTCTGTTTGATGCAGAAAGAAAAAAGCCCCTGCCGCGCTACCCTTCAGTAGTAGGTGTTATAAGCTCTCCTACAGGAGCGGCAGTGCGCGACATACTTAACATTTTATCAAGGCGCGCATCAAATTTAAAAGTTGTAATCCTCCCTGCCCCGGTGCAGGGGGATGAAGCCGCTTCCGTAATAGCTGCAAGAATCAAACAGGCGAATAAATGGCAGAAGGAAGGATATAAAATAGCAGATGTTTTAATCGTTGGCAGAGGCGGCGGATCTCTTGAAGACCTTCTTCCCTTCTCTGACGAGCAGGTTGTTCTTGCGATAGCAGAATCGCAAATCCCTGTGGTGAGCGCGGTTGGGCATGAAATCGATTGGGCGTTAAGCGATTTTGCAGCAGACCTGCGCGCGCCTACCCCCTCTGCTGCGGCAGAGTTAGTCAGCGAAAATTTATGCGGTATTAAAGAGACAATCAGCACAATGGCGCATAACATACATAATGCGATGAATGCGCGGCTTGAAAAAGCGCGTCTCCTTTTAAAACCTTTTGATCCGCAGGATATGGAATACCGTATCCGTACGATACTTCAGCCGCGCCTTATCCGCCTTGATGATGCAAAAGAAGCGCTTATTGATGCAATGTCAGAAAAATGCGAATACTTAAGAAATAAAATAGAACACACAACCGCAATTTTAAAAGCGGCAAGCCCTCTATCTGCAATGGAAAAGGGATTTTCCGTAGTAACAGACAGCAAAGGCAAAGTAGTTCTTGATGCGGCTAAAGTAAAAAAAGGAGAAAAACTTTGTATCAGACCTTTAAAGGGAACGATAAACACAATAGTGGAAAGCACAGGAGAAAAAAATGGCTAAAAAAACACAGCCTGCCAAAAGCGGCGGCATGAAAAATTTTGAAGAGAGGCTTTTACGTCTTGAAACATTAGGTGAAACAATCCGCAAGACCGATATACCGCTTGATGAAGCGTTAGCCGCATTTGAAGAAGGTATTCGTCTTGCGCGTACTTTGGAAAGCGATCTTGAAAAAATAGAAAACCGTATTGAAATATTAATGAACTCCTCAGAAATAAATATAGAAGAATCACCTGATCTGGAACTTTTTGATGACAGAGAATAATCTTCATTCAAAAATAAAAATTCTGCCTCCGGAAGAAGCAAGACGTATTGCGGCAGGGGAGGTAATCGACCGCCCTTCCGCTCTTGTAAGGGAATTTCTTGACAATGCAATAGATGCAAAAGCGTTAAATATAGAAATCTCTGTAGAAGAAGGCGGCTGTAAAAAAGTTGAAATTGCAGATGACGGGGAGGGAATGAAACGCGAAGATTTGGAATTATGTCACCTAACGCATGCAACAAGCAAAATAAGAGGTCTTGATGATCTTGATACCGCTGTCACTTTAGGTTTTCGCGGCGAAGCGCTTGCCGCAGCGTCTGCCGTCTCGCGTTTGCACATAATAACAAGTACGGACAGCAGGGAAGCATGGAGTTTAGAAACAGGACCCGGAGACAGTTTTCCTCCAAGTATTGAACAGACACGCAGAACAAGGGGAACAACTGTAAGAGCGTTAAACCTTTTTGAAAGCATCCCAGCACGCAAACGTTTTTTAAAAAGAGAAGGAAGCGAAGCCTTACTTTGCCGTCAGGCATTTATTGATAAGGCATTGGCTTTTAATATGATTAATTTCCGTTATCTGCAAGACGGCAAATTAAAAGATTTTCTGCCTGCCGTTGCAACAAAAAAAGAACGCTTTGCAGGTGCGTTATTGCAAACAGGAAGCAGCGAGAAAAATTTTCTGCACGAAATAAATATTAGAGGGGACGGCTTTACTGCAACAGTTGTAATTGGAGGACCTGAACTCTATAGAAGTGACAGACGGCAGATTTTTATTTTTGCAAACGGCAGAAGGATCAATGATTATTCTCTTGTACAGGCGATAGAATACGGCTCTCAAGGATGGTTTCCGAACGGCACTCATCCCATCGGAGCTGTCTTTATAGAGATAGATCCCTCTCTTGCAGATTTTAATATCCATCCTGCAAAACGCGAGGTTCGTTTCCGCGATCCGGGAGCAATCCATCATGCAATTTCAGGCGGAGTAAAAAACTTTTTTCACAGTTTATTTCTTAAAACATCGCACACATTAAAAGAAACTGGCGAAAATAGTTCTCATACAGATACATTTAAAGAAAGAGATTTGGGATTTGATCAAGATCGCTCTTCGCACTCGGCTGTGAATCACGGCGAAAAAAAACAAGGAAATACAACAGGTTATCAATATACAAATAATATTGATCTGACTGCCGTACGCGGACATTTCAATAAAATAAATTCTTTTACAAATGAACAGCCGCCTGTTTACGGACAAATGCACAAACAGGATTTGCGTTACGCGGGAAGAGTGTTCGGACTTTTTATATTGATCGAATGGGGAGATAAACTTTATATAATAGATCAGCATGCAGCACACGAGCGTATTCTTTACAACCATTTTCTTGAAGAGGAAATTCCCAAACAGGAACTGCTTGCACCTATCCCTTTTTACACAGAAAGCGAAGATGAAGACGCTTTTCTTGAATCAAAACGCGAAGAGTTATCGCGTCTTGGAATCGATATAGAAAAAGATAAAGACGGAGCAAACAAAGTATGCTGGCGCATCGATGCATTGCCATCAGATTGGCGCTTAAGCGATACTGCAACAATAAAAGAAATATTGGAATTGCGGACAGCGGGCGAAAACATGGCAAAAAGATGGGCCGCAACAATCTGCTGCAAAGCGGCAATCAAAGACGGCGATTATCCCGATGATGAAACCGCTTTCGCTCTCGCAAAAGAAGCGCTCGCCCTTCCCGACCCGCATTGCCCGCACGGAAGACCCATATGGACAGAAATCAGCAGAGAAGCGTTGTTTAAAGCGGTTAGAAGGGAATAATTTTTACAACACCACTATTTTTTGCGCCATTAATTTTGCTAAATGAAAACGTGATTCTAAATCGATAAAACTGTTTCCGTCTATAAATGTTTGAAACTCTGCGTTAAATGACTCTGGCAGAATAGATAATTCGCAAACTTGTTTGGAATATGCTCGGTGAGACGGTTCAAATTTTTTATTGATGCAAAAAAGAGTTAGGCAGGCAGATTTAATAAAACCTGCAGAAGCGATTAAATAATGAAATTTGTCATTTTGATAACATGCAGCGCCTAAATCAGATAAAAAATGTTCCATTTTTGATTGAACAGTGCTTCGCATCTCATTCCAGAATTTATCGCTGAAATTATTTAATAATTTTCTTACATCATGTATCCAGTTGGAACGGGAGAAAATTATATCGCAGTTTGCAAGACGGTAAAAACCGTAAGTGCCGGAATCTTTTATAAACCACAGCATTTCATTCTTGGCGTAAGCAATATTTACAAACTCATTTATTTTTTCTGTCTTTTTAAATTCCAGCCGAACAGGTATATCTCCGATTAAAAAACGATCTTTTTCTCCCTGACTTGCACTTTCAAAAAACATAACGTCTTTGCCGTAAAGAATACAACGCTCCTGCGGATCGGGAATAGGAGAGGAATAAAAAACATCAAGAATAAGTGCAAAATACGGATCGAGAATATCAGGCAATGCCGCTTCATTTAATGTTATACATTCCACTCCTCCCCATGATGAAAGGATTTCTGTAAACCTTTCGACTAATACTTTTGTTTTATATTTCATAATGTTCTCCTATCAGTATTATTTTTAGTGTAACACAATTCTGAAAAAAAACAAGAAGAAAAATTACTTGACGATTAAGTAAAAAATATGAAAAAATAATTATAATGAAAAAGAATGTGTTTCTTGTTTTAGTACCTCACACAGATATTAGAGTAAAATTGCGAAAATACACCGATGATCTTATAAAAAACGAACTTACAGATGTATATGATTTTCCTTTAGCAGTTCCGATTGCAGCTCTCTCTAATAATTTAACGGCAGATGAACTAAAACAAACTGCACAATCATTAAGACAGGCGGCGTCAGTTTTAGAAAGCGGCAGAATAAATATAACAGAAGCTGCAAACATTCGGTTTCCGGTAAACAACAATGAAACCGGCATCTCTCTTTACGGATACCGTATTGATTTAAATTTAAAAGCGGAAAATTTTATTCATTGTTCGGGAAAAATAACATCTTTGTTCTCACCTTTAGTAATCGGCGCTTTTTTAAAACATGAAAAGAATTCTTCGCTGCAGGATAAATTGTCTAATATTATACACATGGAACCGCAATTATTTTTTCGTGCAGCAGCAATAGCAAATATGTATTGGAAACCTTTTTATTTGAACGAAGAAATTTGCTATAAATGGAAAATCGGCAAACTAAGCTGGCTACCCCGTAAACACTTTCACTAACCATGTACTAAGCCACGGTAAATATGTAACAAACAGCACAACCACTAAACGTACAAGCAAGAAGGGCGAAACATAGCGGCATATTTCTACGAACGGTTTTTGAAAACGGTATGAAGAAAGAAACAGGTTAAGCCCGACAGGAGGGGTAATATAACCAACCTCAAGGTTTACAAGAAAAATAATCCCTAAGTGAACAGGGTCTATTCCGTAGATTTCACCTAACGGAATAATCAGCGGAAGAACAACAAGGATAGCGGAGAACATATCAAGAACAAAACCGATAACAAGAAGAGCGGCATTTAAGAGTAAAAGGAAAACCCACTTTGATGAAATTACTTCATGCATCCAAGCAGCGACATTTGCAGGAGCCTGAGTATCAACAATGTAATATGAAAATGCTCTTGCAAGGGCAAGTATTATAATAACACCGCCAATAATGGGTATTGCTTTATCAAATATTTTTTTAATATCTTTTATTTTAATATCACGATGAATAACTACTTCAACTATAAAAATATATAAAACAGCGGCTGCTCCTAACTGCATTAAATCCAGAATACCGGAGAAATATGCTACTATTAAAAAAATAGGTAATAATATTTCAAGGCTTGATTCTTTAAGAGAAACCAAAGCTTTTTTTAATTCAAATTTCTCTACAGGAATTTTAACCTTAATGGAAATTATTATACCAAACACTATCATCGCAACAACAAGAAGAATACCCGGTATTATTCCGCCGAGAAATAAATGCAAAATATTAACTTGCATAACAGTCCCGACAAGTATCAAAGGAAGACTGGGAGGAAAAAGCAAACCGATACTTCCGACAGATGTTAAAAGACCAATAGAAAACTTCGGCGGATACTTTAAATGCTCGCTGAGAATCGCAAAAAGGATACCGCCGAGTGCAAGAATTGTAACTCCGGAAGCGCCTGTAAAGGAAGTAAAAAAAGCGCAGATAATTACAGAAACAATAATTATTCCTCCGGGAAGCCAGCTAAAAAAACTGCGGAAGGTATTTACAAGCCTCTCCCCTGCTTTACTTTCTGAAAGAAAAAAACCAACCAGTGTAAAAAGCGGAATAGCAATAATATTAGGATTAATAAGACCGAAATAAATATTGACAGCGACCGAATCCTGCTCTCCTCCTGAAGCCTGCAATAAAAGAAGTGAAAGCCCTCCTAATACAACAAATAAAGGAGTTCCTCCGAGCGCTGCAAGAATAAGAAAAACCACTAAAGGAACTTTCATATACCATGCTAAATCAATAAAAAATTCGCAAAGATAAAAAACCGCATCGGGCATCTCAAAGCCCCAAATTATTTTTGCAATTGAAGGAAAGGAAGCTGCTATCCCTAACAAAAGAGTAAGAACAGGGATAATTATTTTCCAGCCTTTAAGATTTGTTCTGCGGGCAAAACGAACAGCAATGATAAAAAAAGCAACAGGTATTATCGAAGCAAGAAGACGTCTTGGAATAAAACCAATCAAACTCTCATCAAGACCTACTTTAATAAAAGAGATAGAACTTAATGCAATAACAACAGAAACAAAAGCGGAAACAAGATTACAAAAAACATTTAATCTCTCTCTTATTTTTCCTTCAGGTAGGTACTGCACAATAGAAATAGCAAGATGAGATTCTTTTCTTGTACAGATCATACCGCATATAAGAGCTGAGAATAATAAGCAATGAACAATTAAACCTGAAGAAGCGGCAATACCGGTTTTAAAAATAAAATACGCAAACAATTCCAATAAAGGAAAAAGAGCCATTAAAATAATTACAGCTATGCAAAAATAATCTTCGATTAAATAAAAAAGAGGTTTTATTTTATTTTGATAAAAACCGGCAGGATTTTTATCATCCGTTTCCATTTATTAACGTCCCCTTCGGTATTCGGTTAAAATATCTTTTATTCTTAAATAAAAATCTCTGTTAAAAATCGGATTAACATTGCCGACAAGCCTGTTTTCATATGATTGTATATCATCGTACCACACTTGCATTTGTACAGGAGTCATTTCTTGAATTTTAAGACCATGTCTTGACATTGTACGGATAGCATCAGCTTCCAATGCAGCAAGCGATGAAACAATTTCTCTTTCCGCGCGCCTGTTTGCCTCCATAAGAGCAGGTTTAAACCTGTCAGGGATTCTGCGCCATGTTACATCGTTCATTAAAACTGCACCCATAAAAGGGGCAACATTGACATTCGACATATTACTGGCAACACCGAACAATTGACTCGCCGCCGCAAAAATCGGGCTGATATATGTAGCATCGATTCTGCCGCTTTGCAGAGAAAGCACTACTTCGTTCAAATGAATGGGAACCATCTGATAACCCATGATTCTGAAAGCCTGAAGTGTCTGCTGATCCTCGCCGCCTGTAGCAAGCTTCATTCTGCGCAATTCATCGGGTGTAGTAAAAGCTGCTCTGGAAAAAAGTTTTACCCAGCCTGCATGCGCCCATGCAAGCGTAACAAAACCGCTTCTTTGGAGTCTATCATCGATATAAGGTTTTAATCTGCGCAGCACTTCATTCATTTCATCATCATTTCTGACAAGAAAAGGATAACTAAGCGCCATTAATTCAGGAGCAATTACGCTTAAACCCATGCTGGTAAAAATCGCAGCCTGCATTTGATTGCTTCTTAATAGAGTCATTACCTGCGACTCATCGCCTGCTGTTCCGCCGTGAAAAACAGTTACGTTAACCTGCCCTCCCGTTATTTGCTGCCATTCCGCAGCAAGGCGGTTAATTACCTGTCCCCATACCGTATTTTCAGGAACGAGAGAAGCGAGCTTAACATTTAACGCTCTTTGAGCAAAAAGCGGGTTTAAAATAAAAAAAAGTAACAAACAAAAAAATAAAATTTTAAAATACCTTTTTTGATTCATTGTTCTAAAAAATTTCATATAATACTCCTTTATTTAATTTCTACCAATTATCATCCCAATCATCATCATCAAGGGCAAAGAAAAACCGAGAAGCAGAATCAAGAAGAAAACGAGCTTTCTTCTGAGAGATAATATTAACAAGACGGGTTGACGGATTTTTGTTTACATCAATGGCGAGCGCTTTCTCCAGCAATTCTTTAAACAAATTGTAATTTTGCGCAGGTATACATACCGACTGAGCATAAGCTACATAAGTACCCGCAGAGTTCCCGGAAGTTTTTTCAAGAGCGCGCTGAAAATAGGTTTCTGCTTTTGTGATATCACCGCCCATACCTGACGGAATAGAAGCATGAAATAAAAGAAGGAATTCATCCAGAGCGCCGTAATTAAAATCGGGATCGAGTTCATAAGCGCGTTCAACAAGAGAATGAAATTCCACTATTCTCATTCCAAGATCAAGATCGAAAGGATTGAGGGAAAACGCAGAAAGCCCGGCGGCGGCAGACCAATACAAAGCAGGAACATCTCTCTTTTTCATTTTAGCCAATATTTCAGGCAGACGGCCGTCTTTAAAAGAAGAGGAAAAACCCGGATATTTTAGATCAAGACCGTTGTAAAGGATGGTAAGCCCCCTTAAATAAAGATTCCTTGCACGGTTTATCGCCTCTTGCTTTTCCTGATACTTCGTTGTTGGAAGCATTTCCGCAGGGCCTTGCACAAAGGCGTTTGCATACATAACAAACATAGAACCCGTTGTGTTACTCAACCCGTAATGATCGGGATTTTGGTCAAGAAGGGCTTCATACATTTTTATGGCAAAAGGGATGGCATCCCCTACCAATTGGGGGTCTCCGTCACCTGTGAAGACATCGGAACTGCCTTCACCTGTCAGCGCGTCTGCTATCAAATTCATTGCCATTTTGTTAATCGAACATGACATGAAGCTGATAGCAAAAAATAACGCAAATGATGTAAAAATAATACGTGTTTTCATTACTTTTTTATTATAACATAATATAAGTAAAAAAAAAGAGGAAAAATACTGTTTTATCTGACTAAAAATCCGATAGAAAAAAACAATAAAAAGATATAAAATTAGAATAGTATGAAAAAAATTAGTATAAAAACTATTATAACTTTAATAGTTATCCTTACTGCATTGATTTTTATCAATTGTTCGTCACGCAATACCCAATCCAAAGCAGAAAACAATCCGGCGGAAATAAACTTGGCACATGCGGATTTTACTCAATCATCTGATAGAAACAATCCGGCAGAAAATCCGCAAGCACCCGTTGTTTATATGACAACAAGTATCAGCCCTGAGGGACTACTTAACGTTTATAAAGCACTCGGACTGACTGCGGCAGGTAATGTTGCCGTCAAAATAAGTACAGGAGAGCCCGGCAACAAACATTTCCTTGCGCCGTCCCTAATTAAAAATCTTGTCCAGCTTGTAAAAGGAACGATAGTTGAGTGCAATACCGTCTACGGCGGAAGGCGCGCATCAACTGCCGCTCATTACGAGGTGGCGCGCGAACACGGTTTTACGGCAATCGCGCCGGTTGTGATTTTGGACGAAAGAGCCGACATCAGCCTTCCCGTTACAGGGGGTAAACATCTTAAAGAAAATTTTGTGGGAGCGCGTTTTAACGATTTTAATTTTCATATTATACTTTCGCATTTTAAAGGGCATCAAATGGGCGGCTTCGGCGGAGCGCTTAAAAACCTTTCTATCGGATACGCATCGTCTGCCGGCAAGTCGTGGATTCATTCAGGCGGAAAGAGCAAGACAAGACCTTGGGGCGGAGCGCAGAACGACTTTTTAGAATCGATGGCTGAAGCTGCAAAAACAGTAGTGGACGCTAACCGAGGGCGGATACTCTACATCAATGTGATGAATCACCTTTCCGTTGACTGCGATTGCAGCGGCAACCCCGCCGCCCCTACTATGGCAGACATCGGCATACTCGCATCCCTTGACCCTGTAGCGCTCGATCAAGCTTGCGTCGATCTTGTTTTCGCGGCGCAAGACGGGCGAGACCTAATTCAAAGAATCGAATCGAGAAACGGGCTTTTAACCATTGAGCATGCACAGCTCATAGGACTGGGCAGTAAAACTTACAGATTGCAATCGATAGATTAATTTAATCCCCAATTACCGCGCGGATATCTTTTTTGATTGCATCAAGCTTACGGACTGCCTCGTCTTTTGCAGCTTGCAAACCGCCTGAACCGACTTCGGCGCGGCAGGATGCGTAAAATTTAATTTTGGGTTCAGTGCCGCTTGGACGAGCGCTTACTACAGTGCCGTCTTTTAAGAAAAATTGTAAAACATCGCTAGGGGGCAAACCGTCCGCGCCGTTTTTGATATCGCGCACTTTAATAATATCGATTCCGCCGAGTGTCTTTGGTGGATTTTTGCGGTATTCTTCCATAATGCCGTTCATGATCGAAGGACCTTGAGGTCCCTGGAAATATTTTGAAATCCCTAATTCCTGCCAGTAACCGCAGATAGCGTAAAGATCATCAAGACGGTCAAGGAGGCTCTTTCCTTTGCTGCGCCAGTAGAGGGTCATCTCCGCAGTAAGAGCGGCAGCCGATACACCGTCCTTGTCACGGACATCGGTCTCTACAAGATAGCCGTAACTTTCTTCAGTTCCAAAAATAAAATCTTTTGCGCCTAACTTTCCGTTCTCCCATTGACGCATAACATCCGCTATCCATTTAAAACCGGTGAGGCACTCGATACAATCAACGCCGTAATGAGCGGCGGCGGCTTTTTGCATTCCCGTAGTAACTATGGAATTGACCATTGCAGGATTCTTGGGTATCTTGCCCTGCTCTTTTAAAGAAAGGCAAATATAATCGATAAGAAGAACTCCCATTTGATTGCCGGTTACTAAAACAAAATTGCCGTTTTTATCAGGGACTGCAATACCGAAACGGTCAGCGTCCGGGTCTGTCGCCATTACAACATCAGCTTTTTCTTTAATACCGAGTTTGATCGACATTTCTAGGGCGGCGGCTTCTTCGGGGTTGGGGAAGGCGACTGTGGGGAAGTTCCCGTCACCTTCTCTTTGTTCAGGGACGGTGATAACTTTTAACCCCAAATCTCCCAGAACTTTTTCAACATGAAACGCGCCCGTCCCGTGAAGGGGCGTGTATACGATTTTAACTTCGCCGGCTTTTTCTTTTATCAGCTCAGGTCTAAAAAGGCATTTTTTTACCATCGCCTGATACGGCTCATCAACTTTTTTATCGATCATTTCAAGAAGCCCCTTGTCTAAAGCTTCCTGCCTTGAAATTTCTTTTATATCTTTTACTGTATTTACTTCGTCTATAATACCGGCATCATGAGGGGGAATAACTTGAGAGCCGTCATTCCAATACGCTTTATAACCGTTGTACTGCGGAGGGTTGTGGCTTGCAGTCACAACTATACCTGTATCGCAGCCCAAATGACGGATAGCGAATGATAATTCAGGCGTGGGTCTCAGCGAAGAAAAAAGAAAAGTTTTAATACCGTTAGCGGCAAATATTAAAGCGGCGGCTTCCGCAAATTCTATCGAATAGTGACGGCTGTCAAAAGCGATAACTGCTTTCATCGCCTTGCCGGGAAAAGTTTTAAGAAGATAGGTAGCAAGCCCTTGAGTTGCACTTTTTACAACAAGGGTATTCATGCGGTTATAACCGCCGCCGATTACCCCTCTAAGCCCGCCTGTTCCGAACTCAAGATTTTGATAGAAACGGTCAGCCAATTCTTTTTGCGCTTTTTCCGAATCGTCTGCAAGAAGTTTCTCAACTTCTTGTCTGAAATTTATATCTTTTTCTTTTAAGATATAATCTTTTGCTCTTTCTTTAATTTGGGAGATTGTTAATTCACTCATGGGGATAGTTTAGTGTATATTTGGGGAAAAAACAATTAAATATTATATAAGATGCTTTTTTTTAAAACTATCTTCTGTTAAAACATCAGACATAATTTAATTCTCTTAATCCTCGCGGCGTTTTTTTACCACCACGCGTTTTCCTTTATCCGGTTTATTATAACTTTCACCGCGCTGAGATCTGCCGCCTCGCTCTGTGCGGGAAACTGCGTTGGATGTTCCGCTTGAAGGTCTCCCTCTCCCGCCGCTTCTTCCGCCGCCGGAAGATCTGCTTCTCTCTCCGCTTGAAGATCTACCCCTTTCTCCGTCTCTGGCTCCGCTTGATGACCTGCCTCTTTCTCCGTCTCTGGCTCCGCCTGATGATCTGCTCCTTTCTCCGTCTCTGAAAGGTTTTCCTCTATCCCTGCCGCCGCTTCGCTCTGTTCTCTCTCTTGAACCGCCTGATGGTCTGCTTCTTTCGCCGCTCCTCGCTCCGCCTGAAGGCCTGCCTCTCTCTCCGCTGTTTTCTCTGCTAAATGATCTTCCCCTTTCTCCGCCGGAAGGTCTGCCTCTGCTTAATGATCGTTCCCTGCCTTCCCTTTTCCCCTTTCCGCTTTCTCTAATCTCTGATCTCTGTTCTTCGTTATCTGTTCTATCGCCTTGTTCTTCTTCGCGTTTTACATATTTTGGTTTTGCAGTTCGTTTTTCTCTTACAGCTTTTTCCAGCACTTTGAGAGACTCGTCAAAGCCTTTTAAAAACTCCTGCAAATCTTCAGCGAAAAGAATCACCGATTGCCGTTCAAAGCCGCCGTTATCGCGGTTTTTGCTTTCTACAATATTCAGATAAAGATCGCCCATGCGGTTTTCTTTAACATTAAAAAAATATGTCCTGTTTGGTAAACTTACTGTACTTGAAAAAATTTCTCCGCGTACTCCCATTGTTTTCTCCTTAAATAATTTATTCTCTGTTCATTGTTCTTTGCACTAACAGAGTCAGCGCTTTCATTTAGAAACGCCGTCTGCTTCCATTATCATCTTTTTTTGCCATTCTAGTAAATCCCTTTCAAGCTGAAAATCCGCATTTGAAGTAAGGTACACGGCTCTTTGGAGACATACATCTGCCATAATACGGAATACGGGTTCTGTAGCAGAACCCCTCATCCAAATATAAGCGATTTCCTTCCCATCGTTATTTTTAAAAAGAATTTTTAAACCTCCCCTGAGCGCATCTGCAAAACGCTCAAGGTTTCGTGTTTCTTTTATCCCGTTATATGCAATGGCTTCCCAGCTGTAAATATCAAATTTCTTTAATTGATCTTTGCGTACTTCCCATTCTCTAAAAAATATTTGCTGATAACGGTCTTTTAATATAGCATGATCTTCTGTTTTAATGTTTAAAATTGCCTTTTCTGAATATGCGGGGGTAGTTATAAATTGAGGTAAAGTTGCAAGAATATCTGTGATTGTAAAATTATCCTTGTATTTTTCTTCCTGTCCTGACAATTTGCACCAAATATTAAAAAATCCTTTTTTATCAGGTGATTGATCATTGCCTATTAATAACATTTTTGCAATTGCAAGAACTGTATTGATCGGATCGCGTACAGCGGAAGGATGAGTGATGTTCCCTCCTGCAGAACCTTCTCCCAATATACGCACTATGTATCCTTCTTCGCGTAACTTGCGTGCAAGAGTTACTACATTCGCCTCCCCTACTTCGGCACGGAAAACAGAAATGCCAAAAAATTCTGCAATACGATCTATTCGCATTGAAGTAGGATCGTTAATAGCTACTGCAAACTTTATTTGTGCATCCTTTTTAAGCTGTTTGCCGAAAGTTAAATCGCCAGTCCATACAAGATGAGAAAATTCTGCAATGCAGGCAAGAGCGAATACTTCCTGCGCTTCTAAGGCTCTCGCTTTTGCAGTGCTATCATCCCATATTACTAAATTGCCTCTGTCACCGTCGCAATCTGGAACATATCCTAATACAAAGGAGGCATCACGCTCATGCGTTTTTTCGAGTAACGCGCAGCATGGAAGTAATGACTCGCCTTCCGGTACAATACGATGAACAATCTGTCCCGGCTTATCGTTGATACATTCGTAATTAAAACCAAGAACAGAAAAGAATTTTTTATCGATCGATACTGTACGCGCAGATCCGTTAAAATCACAAACGATGCCAAGATGTCTTTTTTTAAGCCCTTCCATCATAGCATTTTTAATTACTTGCCGCTCTGATGTTTTTTCTCCCCATACAACATCGCTGCAAAAATCGTAATATGCTTTTAATGCTTCTTCTTTTGCATCATCAATTTTGTTATAGATATTATTAATAACACTTGCCGTTTGTGCAAAAATTAATGTTTCAATTTTAGATACATAATCATCATTATTTAAAAAATCTTTAAATTGTACAGATAATTTTTCCGCATTTTCTGCTCCTAATACGCCGCCGTCTGCAAGACCGAATTTAATACCGTTATGACCGATGGGATTATGGCTTGCGGAAATATAAATAAAACCGATTGATACATCGTTTGATGCTTTGCTTCTTGCCCATGCCATGATTTCCGGTGCAGTTGTTATGCCTGCATATTGAACTTCGCATACAGAAAGAAGAACAGGGATTACCGCTTCTACAATTGCTTTTCCTGTAGGGCGCGTGTCGGTGCCTAAAAGAATAAGTTTTTTTTCTTGTGCCGGCAAACTCTGTTTGTGCAGGAAATCAGCGAAAACATAAGCTGCGGCTCCGCAAATTATCTGATGTGCGGGAGATATATGTTCACTTACCGATTGTTCATCCGCAACATTCTCTTTTCCCTGCCCAAAAACACCTCTCCAGCCTGAAGCAGAAATGATCATTTTATTCAAAACAGCAATTATTTCGTCTTTTGTCACCATGATTTAATACTATAAACTTTACTTTCTTTTTATTCAATTTACAACAAGTTTAAAATAGCGGTTGTTTCTGTAAACAGGGCGTTGTTTGGAATATTATTTTTATTTTTTATTGCCTTACTATGGGTAATATTCGGAATAATCATTTCTTAAAAAAGGGTGTATTTTGTTCTATCAATCTTTCATAGATTTTATAATATCAGCCATTAAATACAGATGAATCAAGATAAATAAAAATTAATATCAGTTTATCAATGAAATCTGTGTTATTTAAAGGAGCAAAAAAATGACAAAGTTTAATATTATTCAAAGAAGAGAGCTGGAACCATTAATGTTAAAAGCCAATAGTATTGTAAAGCATTATGAAATTGCTTCAAATTGCTGCGCTTATGCAACAGGACCGGATTTGGATTTTAACACAAATTATTGCGAACCATTATGCAGCCTCTGCAATGAAGAAAAATGCGCGGCAAAAGCATCGTGCGCGGATTTGCATATGGAAGCAATCAGTAAAGCCAGAAAACTTGGAGGGTCGTATATTTATGTTTGCTTAAAGGGACTTGTTTTTTGGACAAGTCCTTTTTATTCAGGCGAACGTTTTGCAGGCGCGCTTTTTTCGGGAGGGGTTAAAAAAACGGAAAAAAACAGCGGCAGAGTTAAAGCATTGGCGCAAATAATGTTGTTATGTGCAAATCAAATTACAGAAACAGGCAAAATTAACCGCAATCATGTGCCTAAAAATATTATATCAAAATTGGGAGCGGTAAAAACATCAGCAGCGTCAGAAAATTCAAAACAAGAAATAAATCATTTTGATTCATCGGAATCAAATCATGCTTCTCCGTTAGATATGGAACGAATGTTATTGGCAAGCCTTCGCAGAGGAGATAAAACAGAAGGGCAGAAAATTCTTATTAAATTATTAAAAACACTGTATCAGGAGGTAAATAATTCATTTCCGTCTTTCCGATTAAAAGCTATTGAATTGGCTGTATTATTGTCAAGAGCGGCATCAGATCCAAAAGATATAAAAGATAATACTGCTCTCGAAACAACAGAGCGTTATCTGCAAAAAATAGAAGAAAGTTCAAATTTTAATGAAATAACCGATATACTGACATCAATTACAGAACGAATGTCAGATATGATTTTTTCATTTCACGGCGTTAGGCATTTCTCGGCACTTAGAAAAGCAGAGCGTTATATTTGGTCGCATTACACAAGAAAATTAAGTCTTAAAGAAATTGCTGATGCTTCAGGACTTTCTGCACCTTATTTTAGTACGGTATTTAAAGAAGAAATGGGAGAAAATCTTTCTAATTATCTTAATCGTCTCAGAATAGAAAAAGCTGCCGCTATGCTTATAACAACGGATTTGCCGATAAGTGAAGTTGCAGTTGCTTGCGGTTTTGAGGATCAAAGCTGGTTCTCAAAAATTTTTAAAAACAACACAAGTTTAACACCGGGTAAATACAGAGAGCGCGGCATGAATGCCGAAGGAAATATTATAAGTTTATGACAGATAATAAAATTAACAAAGAATTATTGCAAAGAGCGGAAAAAATTCTTTTAGACTACAAACAAGCAACCGGCAGTTGTATTTGCATTTATGATAATTCATACAGACCTTATTTTCCTGAAAAATGCAATGAACAGGAAGAACGAAATTCTGCGTGCACAGAATGCAGTATAGAAAAGAAAATATGCCTTTATTGCAAAAAAACCGCTAATAATATCAAAGAAATACAAACAGGTCTTGCATTTCCATGTCATGAGATGCATATAAATGCAATAAAAGAAGCAAATAAAAAGGGCGGTTATTATATTTATCAATGCAGCATTGGATTGCTTTTTTGGACTAGTCCTATCTATATAGATGGTATTTTTTCCGGAGCTATAAGGGGATCAGGATTTTTAAGAGACAAGCAAAAAACAGTTGACTTTTTTTTAAATGCAAATGATACTTTTGTTATGTGCAATAATGAAATATCAAAGGAAGAATTTAAAGAGCGTGTCGATTCACTGCCGGAGGCGGATGGGGAGAAAGTCCAATCTCTGGCTGAGATGATGCAGATATGCGCTGAATCTCTTTCTTCAGGAAACGAGGATTATCACGAGATAATCAGACGAAGGACCCTGCAACAAGAAACAATAGCAAAAATTATCGAAAAATTGAAAGCGCAATACGGAGAAAAACCGGAAAAAGGAGAGAAACCCGGTTATCCCTTAGAAAAAGAAAAAATGCTGTTATCCTGTATGCGTAAGGGTGAAACTGACGATGCAAAAAAAACACTTGATGAACTTCTTGCAAATCTGTTTTTTTTCAATCCCGGACAATTCAAATATGTTCAATTACGTGCAATCGAACTTGTTGTATTAATTTCCAGAGTAGAAATAGGACCTGTAAAAAACGGCACTATTTCAATGGAAATTAACAGCCAGAATTTAAGAATGATTCAAGAAGCAAAAAATCCGGAAGAAGTAACTGATGTTTTACATCTGGTTGTAGATCGTGTTGCAGACAGTATTTCTTCATTCCGCGGAATCCCCCACGCGGCAGCTTTACGAAAAGCTGAAAATTTCATCATGGAAAATTTTACAAGAAAAATCAGCCTTAAAGAAATTGCAGACATTGCAGGGCTTTCACCTCCTTACTTCAGTACAATCTTCAAGGAAGAAATGGGTGAAAACTTGTCCAAGTATCTCAATCGCCAAAGGGTTGAAAAAGCAAGCCGCTTGTTACTTGAAACAGATATGTCCCTTGCAGAAATCGCATCTTGCTGTTGTTTTGAAGATCAGAGCTGGTTTTCAAAGATATTTAAAGCTTACACAGGTATCAGCCCCGGAAAATACAGAAATCAGGGCGGCGGTGTAATAAGAGATATCGGCGATAATAATCTTTCTGAAAGTTTAAAGGACAATTAAAAAAAGGAGCTACCAAAAGATAGCTCCTTTTTTAATTAAGAATTTCTCATTTAAAATCAAGCATCCGGAGAAGGAACAATCGCTCTTTCGCTTTCTTTATCAAAGTAGCGTGCTTTCTCCATTCTGGGAACAAAGACTGCAGTATCGCCGACTTTGAAAACGTGGTTAGGTTCTGTACGCGCAACCAAAGGCTGTGTTTCTGTTGTAAGCCAAAGATGAATATCCGCGCCTAAAGGTTCAACTACTGTTACTTTTACAGTCATGCTGTTATCAGCTTCTTTTGTTGAATAATTCAAATCTTCAGGTCTAATGCCAAAGTATATTTCTTTGCCGACATAAGGTCTAAGAACTTCGATGTGGCTTGAATCAACTTTAATTCTAAATGATCCTTCTTCCAGAACAATACCGCTGCCTTCTTCTCTGACCCTTACATTAAGGAAGTTCATGGGAGGCGAACCGATAAAGCCGGCTACGAATTTATTTACAGGATGATTGTAGAGGAAAAGCGGCGCGCCGATTTGCTGGATTTTTCCGTCTTTCATTACAACGATTTTATTCGCCATTGTCATAGCTTCAACCTGATCGTGTGTTACATAAATCATTGTCGCATTAAGGCGGAGGTGAAGGTCGGAAAGTTCCGCCCTCATCTGTACGCGCAATTTTGCGTCCAAGTTTGATAATGGTTCGTCAAAAAGGAATACTTTTGGGTTACGGACGATAGCGCGTCCGACCGCAACACGCTGTCTCTGACCGCCGGAAAGCGCTTTTGGTTTGCGGTCAAGAAATTTTTCAATATCAAGAATACGGGCGGCTTCATTAACACGTTTGTCAATTTCAGCTTTAGGTACTTTCTTGATACGTAAACCGAACGCCATATTTTCCTTAACTGTCATGTGCGGATAAAGGGCGTAATTCTGGAATACCATAGCGATATTCCTGTCTTTTGGCGGAACGTCATTCATTTTTTCACCGTCAATAAGGAGCTCACCTTCGGTGATGTCCTCAAGACCCGCGACCATACGGAGAGTGGTAGATTTACCGCAGCCCGAAGGTCCTACAAGAACGACAAATTCCTTGTCCTCGACTGTGATGTTGGCATTGTCAACCGCTTTGACACCGCCGTCATACACCTTAGAAATGCTTTTCATTTCAACTTTTGCCATACGCTGGCCTCCCATTTGGGTTATTTTATATAGATACCTTTTAAAACATTAGAAACGCTTTTTTGGAGTATCTTTTGGTAGGATAAACATAAAAAGGGGTTTAGTCAATGGGAAACAGTGCATAAAAAAAAGACGATGTGCCTGGACGTCAGGGCTTTCACCCTATGCACACCGTCTGTTATTTATGAGAGGTAATTCCCTCCCGGTAATAATATTATCGGTTCATTGTGGGAGGGACTTTAGGGGAAAACTTGGGCTTTAAAGCAGGGAAAAGCGAAAAGATAGTCCTTTTACCCTAACATTACGCTCTTTATATTTTTATTAAAACGCTCAGAATTAAAAATAACAGGCACAGGATAAATAGGATTGCTCTCTTTCTTTGCCCATTTGATCATTTTGGGTATATCTTCGTCTTTTATACAATCAAAACCTTTGGGAATTCCCATCCTTTCATTCATGGCATAAATTGTATCGATAAAAATACGCGCTTTTTCTGCGTTGGTTTTGGAAGTATCCGCAGGTACAAGCTCTGCCGTTTCCGCTAACCTTGCAAGTTTCTTGTGAACTTTTTTTCCGTAATCTTCAAGCACTTTCGGCAATATTACCGCATTCGCCAAACCGTGAGGAGTATTGTACAAGCCTCCGAGTGTATGCGCGATAGCATGAATATTCCCTACACCAGCGCGTGTAAAAGCAAAGCCCGCTTTATAAGAAGCAAGCAGCATCGCTTGTCGTGCTTCTATATTATTTCCGTCTTTATAAACATTTTCCAAATTTGCAAAAATTATTTTAACCGCATCGAGTGCAAACTGTATGCTCTCTTTTGTGTTGTAAGTCCAGCAAAGATAAGCCTCCACCGCATGAGTGAGCGCATCCATTCCCGTCGCGGCAGTGATCGAAGGAGGCAAGCCTGTCGTTAAATCGGGATCAAGTACCGCATAGCGCGGGATAAGGCTTAAATCCATAATTGCATATTTATGACGTGTATCGGTATCTGTAATAAGCGCGGCGATGGTTGTTTCACTTCCTGTGCCTGCCGTAGTGGGAACCGCAATAAATGGAGGGAGTTTTTTTAAAACTTTTAGAAGCCCTCCTAACTGATTCACGCTTTTTCCCGGTTTTACAACACGCGCGGCAGCTCCTTTGGCAGCATCCATCGAAGAGCCGCCGCCGAGAGCGATAATCCCGTCGCAATTTTGTTCAATATATAACTTTTGAATTTTATTTACCGTATTTACGGAAGGGTTCGGCTCAACATCGGTATAAACTAAATATGCAAATTGCGCTTTTGCAAGCACATCAATAATCCGCTGCGCTATGCCTGCCTTTACAAGCCCGTTATCTGTAACCAACATGGGTTTTTTTACTTTTTGTTCGCGTAACAATTCAGGAATTTTGCTGATACTACCCTTCCCTTCAATCGGGATCGCTTTTCTCCAGGGAAGAACTCTTGCTGCAAAATTAAAAATAAATTGAAAAATTCGGCAGAATAGCACAAACATATTAAACCTCCTGATTGATTAGTGCGGTAGTTCTGTTTTTTGATAGACAGATATTAATATATTATGACGTAAATTGAGATTTTACAACTAACATTTTTACAAATTTAATAATATTGTACTTACAACGAGCCCGAAGGGCGAAGTTTCCCGCGTTCTTACAACGAAGTTTCCCGCTAAAACAATCCTCTGCTTTCAAGATAAAACCGTTTTTCGGCGGAATGACCCATAGAAAAACTTTTTCTAGGCAATGGACCAATACGCGCGACAGTTTCAAAAAGCCCTGATTTTTGAACCGGCGGCAATAAAATACCTGTTGCAAGCTTCTTTGTTTCTCCTGATGATAAACGTAAAAGCTCTTTTTCATCGTGAATATAATCTATAAGATGGGGATTATCTTTTGCATATACATCTAAAAGCGGCTGTAAACAAGCGGTTGCAATCCCTGACGCAGAAGTCTCTATTAGCGCATATTGATTTTGACATATAACGCCAAAATAATTTCCTGCTGACTTTCTTGCACATAACTTGGAAAGCTCTTCTTTGCTGCCGACAGCGTTACACGAAAAATCAGGCAGCTGCGAAAGCAAAGAGACAGTTTTATCAAACCCAATATCAAAAACTAGACGGTGTATAGGTTCAAATTGAATTGCAGGATCATAAATATTTTCAATTTCAACTAACGCATACCTGCAAGGATGATAAATATCTGTTTTTTGTTCTTTGTTTTTTGTTTTATATTCTTCCCAAATACATTTTGCCGACGCAAGAGAATGATTACCGTCGCCGACAGCAAAAAGAAAGGGATTTTGACCAGATGTTCCGGCAGTGCCGTCATCATAGCGGGATAAAGAACGATTATACAAATCATTTAATTTTTCTGTAATAAACGATATGTCTTGCGGTTTATCAAGAAACCAGCCTGTTACATTTCCGCTATCCATCATTAACTGCGTGCTGTAACACGGAGGCAAATTTTTTATTCGCTCGCCTAACTGCGGCAGCAGCGTGTCTTTGTCATCATCAATGAGCAGCAGAACATGAGGGAGTTCCAGAGGTGCGCCGCGGCGGATATTACAACGGGGAGGCAAACGCTCCTGCACGGTGCCTTCGGTGCAGCGTATCAGCGGACGGGAATGAGGATGCCAATCGTAATGTTCAAGATCAATCGCTGTAACAAGCCCGCGGCGTTTTTTTTGGTAAGGTGTATCTCTCTCTATATAAATAAACCCCTGCTTCGGCTCTGCAAAAACACCTTCTTGCAGATATCGCTTCATAGTTGAATGAATGTCTTTAATTCTTTGATCTGCATCAGAATCAGAAAGAAAAACCTCCGGAAAGATAAGATTTAAAGCTGAAGGCGAATCGCCTATAAAATCTTTTGCTTTTTTCCAGTAATCGCGATCCTGCGTAAATTGATCACAAGCAATTACAGACCATTTTTGAAGATCAGCTGTTTTTGGCAATAAGATAGACGGTATTTCCATACCAAGAGAATTAATTTTTTCATTGTTGTTCATAATGATATGATAACAGAAAATAAAAAGATTAAAAAGATGTTCATTGTAAGTACAAATTCATTTTAATAAAACCCAAGTTGCACCAGAGCCTCCGTTAACGGATTTTTCAAAACCGCTCTCCCCTGCATAACTGCATTGCTCTATAAATTTACGAACCGTGCTTTTAAGAATTGCCTCTCCCTGAGAATGATTCCCTTTCCCGTGAATTATCCGCAGTTTTTTATAACCGCTGCTTTTAGCATTATCAAAAAACTGATCAAGGGCAAGATAAGCATTTTCGCTTGTAAGAAAGTGAATATCAAGTATATCATCAGGAGGCATAGTCAATAAACGGCGGCGGCTTTCTCTTTGCTGTTTCTGAATATTTTCTTTTTCTATTTCAGCATCTTTATCATAAATCTCATTTTCATTCAGCCATGTTTCCATATTTGTTTTTGCAGAATTGTCCTTAGAAGAATTTTTCCCGTGACCTTGTTCCCATTGTTTTAAAATATCTCCAAAATCCATTTTAACCTCTTAATTAATTTTTTTCGCTTTTATAATCATTACATCGCCGAAGCGAAGATGCTTTGCCAAGAAATCAACTGGTTTTTTTATACATTTAGGAACGGTGCCGGCTGCAAGCCCGCCCCATGTGTGAACACTTTCAATTTTAAAACCTGTTCTTTTTAACAATTTAGACAGCGTTTTTATCGAAAACAAATAAAGATGATCAAAAATTGCGGAACGCCAACCGGCACCGAAAAGCTTTGCTTGAAAACCGCTTATATTGGGAGTTGTAATAAAACAAAAACCATTGTCTTTTAAAATACGGTGTGTCTCTGTTAAAAACGATCTTGGATTATTTAAATGTTCAATAAGATGCGAAGCAAGAACAACATCAAAACTGAATGATGGAAATTTAATCTTTTCTAACGGAATATCCCTGACATCAAGTCCGCGTTCTTCTCTGGCATATTTTGCACACGGAGAGATTTCAACCCCTGTTACGCGCCATTGACGATCTTTTAAATATGCCAGTAACGCGCCTGTTGCACAGCCAATATCAAGTACATTAGGTTTATCATTATTTGCGCATGTAAAAAGTTCTTTTTCTAACTTATTAAAACCTGCATCTTTAAGCGCTAACTGTTGTAATTTTAAAAAAGCGTCTTCGTTTTTAAGCTCATAAGAAAGATAATCATTTCCAAAAGCATCGCTGTAACGGAAATTTATTTCTTCCTGTACAGGCTGAGGATTTCTCTGCACAAGTCCGCAAACTGTACATTTAACAAAAGAAAAACCTTCGCAAACTAGGGAGAGTTTAAAATTTTGTTTGCTTTCAGCAAGCCCCAAAGGAACGCAACAGGCACACGGGACCATTTCGCTTTTCCCGTCTGCAACGGGCATTGACCAAGTTTTCACTTAATTTATAAAAAAATAATTAGTTACACTGCGGGAGTCACCTGATATATCCTGCACAATTACTTCTAATGTTACCTGTCCGCGTGTCAAAAAAACTTCTGCGGCTTCAAATGACGGAAAGTTCCTGTAAACTTGTCCTGCCGAAACAAGACCGTTACGCGAAACCATTAGAATACCGTCGCGGGCGGAAACAGCTTCAAAATTTAGAGAACCAACTTCCGCACCGTTCACAGAACATACTATTCTTTGCGGTGCAAACTGCCTTATTCTTCCGATACCGGCTTGCACAACAGAACGGCGAATTCCGCCTGCCGCATTTACATAAACTGTATAACGTCCTTGTGTTAAATTGCGCGATTGTACAATTTGCCCTTGTGCATTACGCAGCTCAACAGAAAATATCTGCACAGGAGTTGTTTCATGCGCAGGAGTAATAATCATTGCAGGATTGATCCATCTTCGTTCCCTTCTGTCAAAAATCATAAAATAAAAACCTTCCCGCGCTGACCAGCCGGAAATTCCGGAAAAAGCGATTGGCTGTTGTTTTTCAACTTGCGTTGCTTCAGCTGAAGAAAAATCTTCGCGTTCTGCATTTACAGGAGATTCTGCATAACGGCTGTAAATACTGATTAATCCATCGCCGTGATCAATTGCAGTCCATGCACCTAAGGGCGAAGGAAGACGCGATGCGGGATCATTCTTGCTTCTGGAAAAAATAACCTCGCCGCTTTCTGCAGCAAGAATTTCTTCACCGCCTGCAAAAACCATTCCGAGAATCGGTTTACCGTTATTATTTGCACCGAAATTAGAAATAAGAACAGCATTTAAAGAAGGCCAGTTCATTGCGTCTAACGAGTCAAAAAGGAAACCTAAAAAAAAGAGACAAATAAAGACAAAACAAATAACACGTTTTTTCATTTTACTTTTCCTCAAGTTCAAAAGAAATTAATGCAGAACCGCCCCCGACAATAAGCATCGAACCTGTTCTGCCTAAAAAGACATCTTCGCTTTTAATTGAAGCGCTCAAGAAAATTGCATCAGGAGCGGACGCTCTTGATTGACTTATATTAAACCATCTGTCTTGGGGAAACTTTATGCCGATAAGCTTTTTTTCATTCAAGGAAGACGGATTGGAAACAATCATGAATAAAAAACCCTGAGAAGAATCCTGCACAAACGAAGTTTGCAAATTTTGTTTGTTTGGATTTTTTTCAAGACTGCCGGAATCTTCGATTGTATAAACTTCTCCGTCAAGCGGGATAAAAATTCCTCTTCTTGTTCTGATATTGTAGCAGCTAACTCCCCCTGTACGTTCAAAAACAAGCCGGCGATCTTCGTCGGTAAATAAAATGCGCACAGGTCTTCTGAAACCGGTATCCAGATATTCATGGTAAACAACCCTGTAATCACCGCCGGAATTTCCAAAACGCTCCAGTAACAAAAACCGCTGCTGATCAATACCGCTTATAATACCTATATGCGAACCGTCACGTGAAATAGCGCACCCTAAAATTACCTCATAACGAGAGCCGCCGGGCTCATAATAAAAAATGCGCTCCCCTGATGAATTAAAAATCTCGATAATGCCGTCAAGAGAACCTGTTATAACAAGACCTGCACTCGCATCAATACAAGTAAGCGGTGCGCCGAATTCATATGTCCATCTGATTTTTCCGTCATTCCCGATTTCAGATAACGCATTTTGTTCGCTGCCAAGAATAAATATTTTATCATCAAGCAAAACAGGATAACCTCTTGCCGCTTGCTGAATAGTATCTTGAATGTATACTATTGTTTCTTCATAAACATTTTTTATTTCGATAATCGGAGGTTCTGCATCAAATTCTGCCCACATATTTTGACTGATATAAATATCATTTGTTTTAATTTTATTAAAAGCAAATCTGCCTGATGTATCAACATAGCCGAAATGTTCACCTAACGAAAAAGGGAGAAATACAGACGCTGCAGCAAAGCCGCTTTCTGCTGAACTCTCAGAAAAAGATAAATTATTAACTAAGGAACTTATCCATTTGGGAGCTAAAACAATTTCACGCGGAATAGGACGGGCGGCAACAAAAAAATATATGACAAATAACAGAAGAATCACAATGATCTGGAATCTTCTCTTTTTATGAGCCATAGTTCCCCCTATCAATCTTACATTTATTATCTTATAATATTTTGAAAAGGGAGACAAGCATGACAGACAATAATCAAATGGATATATTATTTCAAGAGGCGCAAAAAATCGCGGAAATGGCATATGCACCGTACTCAATGTTTAGGGTAGGGGCGGCATTGCTGTGCGAAGACGGAAAAATCATCACAGGCGTAAATGTAGAAAACCGCTCCTTCGGGCTTACTGTCTGTGCAGAACGCAATGCAATTTGCACAGCGATTGCACTGGGATACCGCCGTTTTACAGCACTTGCCGTCAGCACTCCGGACTCAGAAAAACCGACAGGTCCCTGCGGTGCGTGCCGTCAGGTACTTAGCGAATTTATGGCAAGCGGCAGCCCTGTCCGTTTTGCAGGCAAGGGGCAAGACACGGTAAATACAAGCATAGGCGAACTTTATCCATACGATTCATTGCATGAATTGATGCATTAATCTTGACATTTGCAGCAAAAAACCGGATATCACACTGAAAATTTGATTTTGTTGACAGTTGTTAAAAACTCGTGAGATAATATACATTATGCCGACTTCTAAAAAATCAAACTCTCAAAACATTCAGGTTCATGCGGATGCCCTTCTTACTGTCCAACGAATACTTTTTTTAAACCATCCAAGCAAAAAAGACGCGCTTTTAGAACTTGCAAACAATCTTGCAGCCGCGCATCAAATTAAAAACAGGCAGGAATTAACTTCAGAAATTTTAAAACGCGAAGAATTAATGAGCACAGCTCTAAGCTGCGGAATAGCTATTCCTCATGTCCGGCTTTCGTCGGTTACAGACCTTGTTGTTTCCGTCGGTATAAGCCGCACAGACATTACCGATTTCCAGACTATGGACGATCAGCCTATCCGCATAATTGTAATGATAGCCGCCGCTCACAGACAGCACGCTTATTACCTTCAAACACTTTCATGGTTCAGCACACGTTTAAAGAACAAAGAATTGCGGGAAGCGCTCTTAAAAGCCCAAACAGAACAGGAAGTCTATAATTTACTTGTAGGAACCGATTAATGTTATTGCCGAATGCTAACAACCCGGAAAATGCAAAACACGCAGCATTTGCCCTTGCAACAGGCTGGCAAAATTACATGAACAGCACCGAAAAATTAAGCACCTGTTTAAGCCATATGAGAAAAACCGCAATTGATGTAATTTGTCGGGAAAAATACGCAGACGACTCGGTTTATGACAGCTTGGAAAAATCTTATATTAATAATTTTATAAGCACAGAACCGGATTTTGAAGAGATAAAAAAAACACTGGACGCGCTTGCTGCAATAAACACAGATAGGGCAATCAGTATGCTTTTATTATTCCTTCAAGGGCTTCATCAAAAAAAATGCAATGGAACATGGGGAAACAAAGAAAACAAAATCTTACCATGGGTAATAAACAGCTTGGGTGTTGCACAGGCAAAGTCCAGAAACGTATGGAATCTTCTGGTTGTAATATACCGCACAGATAAATATTCAACTAAAGAACGATTGCATGCCAAAAAAGCTTTATTAAAAATTAAAGAGGCATTTGCCGCTGCCGCTGCCGCCGCCAATGAAACGAAATAAATTGTCCGCGATTTTTTTAGAAATGTATGCTTTTTAACAACAATCAAGTTACTTTATAGCATACATTTCTTTAGGAATTCGAATTTAATGCGTAAATCAGTTGTACACCCATCTTAATGAATTTGGGTTTCCTACAGATATTGATATTGTTCGATTATCATTGTAAGTAGATGTTGTACTGTTATAAGAAACTGTAAGTTTATAGTTCATATGCAATACATTCCAGCCCTTTTCTAAAGATAAATTTATTTTGCTGCTTGTAAATTTATTAATATATGTATCACCACCAAATTTGTTTTCACCTTGTTCAATCACACCATCCGCTTTAATTACTACAGGATTATCAACATAAATAAAGAATGCTCTTTCCGAAGTTTGAGAACCAGAATTTCCAGATCTAGAAACCGTCTCATTACCTTTAAACAAAGAATCATAATTATTTCCGTTAATCTCAAATTCTCTAATAATTACCATTTTTACACTTTCATCGGATATACTTTGATTTTTATACATATCAAAACCTTCATTAAAATAATTAGAGAAGGAACTAACAGTGCCTAAATCTGCTTCATTTGGTGTATTAAGAGTTAAATTTAATTTCCCGCCAGTAACTGAGATTTCAACATAGGAAGGAAGACTCTTAAATGATAAATTACCTTTAAAATCAGTCCAAGATAATTTACCTGTTTCTTCATTAATTTGATAAGTATAAACCTGTTGGTTTTCTACAACTACCTCGTCTAATCCGGTTGCCGGACCGCCTCCGCCGGTACCGCCATTGTCATCACCGCAGGCTGCAATTGAAAACCCGATTACCGTAATAATTACAGTAAATCCTAACATTTTTAAAATGTTCTTCATAAATTCTTCTCCTTATTTTACAAGATTTATAATGTATCATATTTCATATACTATTATATCAAGAATGATATATAAAATATATCAAAAATGTCAATATATTTTTTGTTTTATAGCAACAATAATATAAAAATGGATCTGGAACGGTTTGTAATTGATAATATTAAGCGGATTCGCAAGGATAAGGGGTTTTCACAAGAAAAACTAGCTGAAGCCTGCAATACGGCAACCAGCTATATCGGTCTAATGGAAATCTATAAAAATGTGCCTAAACTATCAACAATTGAAAGGATCGCAAAAGCGCTAGGGGTAAGCCCTTTGATCTTTTTTCAGGACAAAAACAACGCTGCAGAGCAGCTTCCTCCGGAACAGGAAATTGAACTTCAAAATAAAAAGAGAGCCATACTGCAGTTTCTGGAAAAAGAAATTGATAATATTTTACATAACCGTTAATCAGTACTAAACCCTATCCTCTTCGTTTCTTTAACCTTTTTAGGCTGTTCAATTAAATTATTCAAAGCGATAATAATATCATTGACCCTTTTATCATTTTTTTCAATGTAAAGCATAAGAAGTTTTCGCAGTTCTATAATTTGCACAAACGGAGTTTGCAAATTCTGTTTGGATTCATTCATATCACCTTGAAAAAATATATAATGCCTTAATTTTACAAAAGTCCGCATTATATTGATGTTCACTTCAATCGCTCTTTTTGAGTTAATAACACTGGAAAGCATAGAAACACCCTGTTCAGTAAAAACAAAGGGAGCATAGCGCCTGCCTCCGTGTAAACTTGAGGTCACAAAATGTGACCTCAAGTTTTCCCACTCATCTTGAGTTAATTGAAACATGAAATCAACCGGAAAACGATCAATATTGCGTTTTACAGATTGATTTAACGCTTTTACTTCTACTCCATACAAATCTGCTAAATCCCTGTCTAGCATGACCTTTTGATCTCTAACCTCGAAAATTAAATCTTGAATAGAGATTACCTTATTTTCATCCATCTCTGAGCCTCCATAAATAGGGGTTTCCCCTGGTTTTTGAGATGCATCAGAATTTAACATGCATCTCTTTTCACTTACAAAAGTGATACATATTAATGGGCTGCAGACGCGTGGTGCTTGACCGAAAATGAAAGTTTTTTTTAAAAAGTTGGATTGGGCTAGTTTTTTTGTAGAATCTTGAGATCACATTTTGTGATCTCAAAAAAATACAAAATTTTAGTAATCATCGAAATAAAAAAGGCTGCCTGAAACTCAAGCAGCCTTATAAATAATTGTTCTTTTTTTAGCTGTTCCTTACTATCTGCTAGTAGTCCATTCCTCCCATACCGCCCATTCCGCCGCCTGGCATTGCAGGAGCTTCTTTCTTCTCTGGGATATCGGTAATGGCGCACTCAGTGGTGAGCAAGAGGCTTGCTATTGATGCCGCGTTTTGTAGCGCTGAACGGGTTACTTTTGCCGGGTCAATGATACCGGATTTAACCATATCAACCCATTCCATTTTGGCAGCGTCAAAACCTATGCCTTTTTCTTCTTTCTTTGCGCGATCTGCGATCATTGCCGCGTCTACACAAGCGTTTTCGGCAATTTGGCGGATCGGCTCTTCAAGAGCGCGTTTTACAATTTTAAAGCCTACTTTTTCATCATCGGTAAGACCGCTCATGTCGGCTTTTTCTAACACAAGTGCTGCCTGAATAAGAGCGATTGCTCCGCCTGGAACTATGCCTTCGTCGATTGCAGCGCGTGTTGCGGAAAGCGCGTCTTCTACACGGTGTTTCTTTTCTTTAAGTTCAACTTCTGTTGCGGCTCCTACATTGATAACTGCAACGCCGCCTGCGAGTTTTGCAAGGCGTTCCTGAAGTTTTTCGCGGTCATAGTCGCTTGTAACATCTTCAATCTGCGCTTTAATTTGCGCGATTCTGTCCTGAATATCTTTCTGCTTGCCGGCTCCGTTAATAATCGTTGTGTTGTCTTTATCAACCTTAACTGTTTTTGCTTTACCAAGCTGAGAAATATCGGTGTTCTCTAGTTTAAGACCGAGTTCTTCAGAAATAACCTCGCCGCCTGTAAGGATAGCGATGTCTTCAAGCATCGCTTTTCTGCGGTCGCCGAAACCGGGTGATTTCACAGCGCAGGTGCGTAATGTTCCGCGCAAACTGTTTACAACTAAAGTTGAGAGGGCTTCGCCGTCACAGTCTTCTGCGATAATGAGCAGAGGTTTGCCTGATTGCGCTACTTTTTCAAGTAATGGAAGCATATCTTTCATGCTGGAAACTTTTTTGTCGTGGATAAGGATATAAACATCTTCGTAAACACAGGTCATGGTGTCGCGGTCTGTGACGAAATACGCGGAAATATACCCGCGGTCAAACTGCATTCCTTCGACAAATTCAATGGTGGTATCCATTGTTTTGGATTCTTCAACTGTGATTACGCCGTCTTTCCCGACTTTTTCCATTGCATCGGCGATAGTGTTGCCGATTTCGATGTCGTTATTAGCGGAAACAGAAGCAACGTGGGAGATTTCTTCCTTGTCGTTGATAGGTTTAGAATTTTTCTTGATTTCCGCAACAGCGATTTCAACAGCTTTGTCTATACCTCTTTTAAGTTCCAGAGGGGTCATACCCGCTGTAACAGCTTTAAGCCCTTCTTTTACCAATGAATAGGCTAATACCGTTGCGGTTGTAGTGCCGTCGCCGGCAACATCGTTTGTCTTTGTGGCGACTTCTTTTAAGAGCTGAGCACCCATATTTTCGTAAGGGTCGGCGAGTTCCACTTCTTTTGCTACTGAAACACCGTCTTTGGTTACTGTCGGAGCGCCGAATTTCTTGTCCAGAAGGACATTCCGCCCTTTGGGACCGAGAGTTACCTTAACCGCCTTGGAGATTTGCTCAACCCCTGAAAGCAGCTTGCGCCGGGCTTCTTCGTTGAACATCAATTGTTTTGCCATATACTTTTTCTCCTCTTGTTATTACCGGAAATTCCGGCATTTATTAATTATTTATTAGTTCAAAACAGAACCTTTCATAAATTATCAGATTATTTCAATCTGGGCAAGGGGTCATTTATTATCTTGTGATTCCCGGCGTCCTGCCAAGCGGTTTTCCTTACTGTTCCTGTTTTGCGAGCGCTGCAATCAATAACTCAGCCAATGCGGCAGCTTCCCCTTCGGTTAGGGTGATTCCTTTACCCATTTTTTGATGATCGGGCGACCAATCTCTAATATCGAGCTTAGGAGCTCTGTTATTCCATGCAACCATGTTGAGTTCTTTCTGCCAGCCGCTCTTTTCTGACGAAAGGACACCGAAATGTTTAACTATATCAAATTGAATACTATCCATATCGGGTAATATAACAAGGCTTTATCTCAGATTCAAGTGCTATTTCGTATATTTTTGATTTTAAACTACAAAAAACTATAAAAATCATCTTTAGAATTATGTTGAAAATTTGCCGTTTTCCGTATATACTCATTTCAGTAAGGAGTGTACCTGATGAAAAAAAGATATATATTTCTTTTCTTATTAATAGCGGTAGTATTGATATTTGTTTCCTGTAAAACAACCCAACCTGCAGTACAAACAGAAATTACTGAAAAAGCGGAAGAAAAGCTGCCTTCAGCGGTTACCGAATATTTAACAAAAGCGCAAAAAGCACGGCAAAGAGCTATTGATTTTGAAAGTCCCGCTTACTTCCCTTCTGAATGGGAAGAAGCAGAAGCCCAATATGATGAAGTCGGAGAAATGCTGAAAACACCTCCTGTAAATGTACAGGAAACTGTAGCCGCCTACGAGAAATCGGTAGCTGCATATGACGAGCTGTTTGAAAAAACAGTCCCGCTTTATGCTCAGGCAAGAGAAGATGAAATCCTTTCTGCAAGAGAAGCTATAATCCAGACAGGCTTTCCTCAGCAATTTCCGGCATATTTAAAAGCAGCAGACGATATTACCTTAACCGCTCTTAAAGAATATGAAGAAAATGATTATTACGCGGCAAGAGAAACAGCGGCAAAAGCTTTAAATGAATACGAAACTTTGCAAACAGGTGCGAATGTTTATTTAGCACGACGAGAAATAATGGATCGTAATTTTATTAATTATGACGCTGATAATTTTTCGAAAGCGGAAGAAGTGGCGCTTTCTGCAAAGGATGAATTTGACACAGGCAACAGAGAAGCAGCAATAACAAAAGCAGAAGAAGCTTTGCTCCGTTACAATCTGGTTTTATCAAACGGATGGACATCTTATGCGGGAGAACGGAAGTCAAACGCCAGAAAGGAAAGAGAACAAGCAATATCTGAAAGAGTCAACATTGCATCACGCGATCCGTTCCGTATTGCAGAAATAATGTATGCCTCAGCAGAAGAAGAATTAGCGTCCGGAAATTTTAATAACGCTGCAATCAATTACACTGAGTCAGAAGCGTTATTCGCCATTGCACGGCAGGATACAGCAGACAAAAGGCTAAGAGCGCAAAATGTGATACGATTAGCGGAAGAAAAAATTGAAGCAAGCAGTGAAACTGCCCAGGAAGCTGATAAAATAATTGAAGGAGGTTCAAGATGAGCCGCATATACCGAAAAATATTTATCGTATTATTAACACTAATAATCGCTGTTCCGGTATTTTCAAACCCTAATGAATCAAACCTTATATTGCCAGATTTTTCATATTTAACTTTTTATGGATCAGATACTGAAGAAGTAACAGAAGAAACTGTTACCGCAACTACGGAAAAAACAATAGAAGAATTAATGCTTGAAGGAGAAGAAGCACTGCTTGAAATATCAGAAGAATCCGCAGCACTTGCACAAACCGAAGAAGAAATTGAAATTCTTGAAGGGCTTCGCAACAATGAATTTTTTAGAGAAAGCTTACGTTTAACAAAGTTAGCGCAGGAAACATTCGATTACGGTGATTACGATGCATCAACAAGTTTTGCAGAAGAAGCGATCCTTTATGCGGAACTTTCAGATGAATATGTCGCATCACATTTAATTACCGAAGCAAAACGTCTTGTTGATTGGGCAGATGCCAACAGAATACAAACAAGATATCCTATTGATTACACGGAAGGCAAAACTTATTATGATGTCAGCTTAATAGCTCAAACCAACGATGAATGGAATGTAGCAATTGAAAATGCATCCAAATCGATCCGGATTTTTGCAATGTTGGAATCAGGCGGAACAGGTTCTGTTGCGGGGACAGGAGTGTTGCCTAAACAGTATACGGTTAGAACATGGGCTTCTGTAAGAGATTGTTTCTGGAACATTGCAGGCTATGCATGGGTTTATGGAAATTCTTGGCAATGGAGAACTCTTTATGAAGCAAATAAATCAAAATTACCTGATCCTAATAACCCTGATTTAGTTGAACCGGGTACGATATTGGATATTCCAAGTATAAGAGGCGAAATCCGCGAAGGTATGTGGAATCCTAACAGATAAAAAATAATTACTGGAAGGCTTCACCGCTTTGTTCAGTCTGCTTCGCTGTTTAAAACAAGTTAAGCAGACTGAAATCGGTAAAGACTTAATAAAACATATTTAATTAAAATGGACAAAAATAAATTAGCATGGACAGAAGAAAGCCGCAAAAAAGTATTTGACTGTAAAATATTTTCAATTTGGGAATCTTATTGTAAATCTCCGGAAATTGAGCATGATAAAAATCTTCATGTTTTTTCTGTAATTGAAGCAAAAGACTGGGCAATTGTAATTCCTGTTATTGAAACGCCGGAAGTAAAAAAGTTTCTTATGGTGCGGCAATGGAGGCATGGCTCTCAATGTTTAAGTTTGGAATTTCCAGGAGGGGTTTTTGAACCCGGAGAAAATGCCGAAGAAGCTGCGGTAAGAGAATTGTATGAAGAAACAGGTTTTAAAGCGCAGAAAATAAAAAAACTCGGCGATTTTTCACCTAACCCTGCAATCATGTCTAACAAAGTTCACTTTTTTCTTGCAGAAAATTTAATAAACAACGGAAAACAAAAATTAGATGAAGATGAGTTTGTAGAAACAGAAATTATTGATGCGCAAGAAGTAATTCAAGGTATGGGAAAACCTCCTTATATTCACGCGCTAATGGGGACTGCGTTATCGCTTTATTATCAAGATATTAATAATTTAAAATAGTAATAACAATTGAAAAATATCAAAACATTCTCTATATTGACTAAATATACCGCTCGGTATACACTCAAACTGTGGAAGAAAAAAGCGGCGTGAAGCAAACGATAATGGATAAAGCCCTAACGCTATTCTCGGCGAAAGGTTATGAGGGTGTTCCTGTCAGCGAGCTTACGGAAGCCGCCGGTATTACAAAGCCGACTCTCTATTATTACTTTAAAAGCAAGGAAGGGTTATTTGACGCTGTTTGTAAAATGTACTATGAAAAATTAAATAAACTTATAACAGAAACCGCTATATATAATCCAAACCCGAAAAATTATAATGAAGATATTATTCTTACACTTACAAAAGTTACAAATACTTATTTTACATTCGCAAAAAAAAATGAAGCTTTTTTTAGAATTACTCTTGTAAACTTTTCCATGCCCTCATCTTCTGAAATATTTAAAATTGCAGAAAAATATCATTTTACTCAATTTGAAATAATCGATGATATGTTTAAGAACATGGCGAAAGCGCACGGCAATTTAAAAGGAAAAAGCAAAACTCTAACATGGTCTTTTATAGGAACGATAAATTCATATATCGGTTTGTATTTTTCAAACACCGCAAAGCAGAACAGCGCCATGCAATTAAATGAAAAAACGATAAAAGAACTTGTACATCAATTTATGCATGGTATTTTTTCATAAAATGAAAAAAACAGGTTGATTTTTTTTGACATTTTTATATACTTAACGGTAGGTATATAATTAAAACAAGGAGATTTTATGGAAAGACAAGAATTGGGGTGGTACGCGGACGCGGTAATTTATCACATTTACGCGCTCTCTCTTGCTAAAGCACCCTTTCTCAACAATTATTCCGAATTACGGAATACCGCAGTAGAAATTGAAAAATGGATACCGCATATCAAGGGAATGGGGTTTAATACTGTATTATTCAGCCCAATTTTTAAGGCGCGGACTCACGGTTATGATGTTACCGATTATTTTGAAATAGATAACCGTATCGGCACTAATGATGATTTTAAAATGCTTGTAAAAAAATTACATGACAAGGGTATCCGCGTTGTTCTTGATTGCGTCTTTAATCATTGCGGACGGGATTTTTTCGCCTTTAAAGAATTGCAAAAAAATAATATGAATTTTGCAAGTTGGTTTTCCGGCGTAGATTTTAACAGGCAAAGCCCGATGGGTGATCATTTTAACTACGATACATGGAGCGGATATTACGAACTGCCGAAATTTAATTTAAAAAACACAGAAGTAAAAGAATATCTTTTAAATGCCGCGCGGTTTTGGATAGATACTTTCGATATTGACGGAATGAGGCTGGATGCCGCCGATGTTCTGGATAAAAGTTTTATAACAGAGCTTCGTCAAATAACATCAGAAAAAAAGAATGACTTTTGGCTCATGGGCGAAGTTGTGCATGGGAATTACTCTAATTGGGTAAATAATCAGGGCTTGCATAGCGTTACAAATTATATTTTATACAAAAGTTTATTTTCAAGTCACAATGAAAATAATTTGTATGAATTAGCTTACTGCCTTTCATCATCAGTTCCAGATAACGGACTGCCGCTTTTTTCATTTTTAGATAATCATGATCAAGACCGTATTGCAAGTATTGTTTCCAATCCCGCGTATTTAAATACTTTATACGCCCTTCTTTTTACATTACCCGGTATTCCTTCTGTTTATTACGGCAGTGAATGGGGCTTTAAAGGGATAAAAGAAAACGGCTCCGATCAAGGGATAAGACCGTATATTGATATAGAAAAAAGCGCAAATTACAGCACATGGCTTACAGGATATATAAACAAACTTATTTGTATCAGGAAGAAAGAAAAAACATTGAAATACGGCGGCTATAAACAAGTATATCTGGAATATATGCGTCCTTTTATTTTTGAACGTTTTTATGAAAACGAAAAAATAATAACCGCCGTAAACATTTCAAATAACAATGAGAAAATAAGTTTAAACACAAAAAGCGGATTGTTAGATTTATTAAATGGTGAATATATAAATTCTCATCATATTCTAATAAAACCTCATTCTGTATTGATATTGAAGGAGTACAAATTATAATGAAAGTATGTTATCATATCAATTAGAATGAAAGCATACCTTGGTATAGTTCAAAAAATCCTTGATCACGGTTTCCGTAAAACAAACCGTACAGGCACTGATGCGCTGACAATCGCAGGCGCAATGTTTGAACATGATATGGCAGAAGGATTTCCGCTTTTAACAACAAAAAAAGTTCCTTTTAAAATGGTTCGCTCCGAGCTGGAGTTTTTTATTCGCGGTATCACTGACAAAGAATGGTTAAAAGAGAAAAAAAATACTATCTGGGATGAATGGTGCAGCCCCGATATTGTTCCATACAGCAACGATGATCAAACAAAAAAAAGGATGATGCTTGAACGCGAACTGGGACCTATTTACGGCTGGCAGTGGCGCAACTTCGGTGCGAAATATACAGCATACAATTCACCGCCGCAGGGAAACGGAATCGATCAGCTCCAACAGCTTGTACACACTCTTAAAACAAATCCCGATGACAGACGTATGATTGTAAGCGCTTGGAATCCCCTTGACCTTTCGCGCATGGCATTGCCTCCTTGCCACTATTCTTTTCAGGTGACAGTAATCAACGGTAAGTTAAACCTTCTTTGGAATCAACGTTCTGTTGATACTGCACTTGGCCTGCCTTTCAACATTGCAAGTTACGGATGCCTTCTTCATCTGCTTGCAAAAGAAGCGTGTCTTGGCGAAGGAAAACTTATCGGTTTTTTAGGCGACACTCACATTTATGTAAATCACATCGAAGCTCTCCGCGAGCAAATCGCACGTACACCTAAAACTCTTCCGCTTATTAAAACAGAAAACTTTACATCTATATTTGATTGGCATTACAATGATACAATTGCAGAGAATTATGATCCTCATCCTGCAATTACATTTGAAATAGCTGTATAAGAAAACAAAGAATTTAAAACAGGAGCGATAAAAAAAAGTGGCAGAGATTATTTTAATTGCAGCAATGGCGGAGAATCGTGTTATCGGAAAAAATAATACTATGCCATGGTCTATTAAAGGAAATCTCGCACACTTTAAAAAAATGACAATGGGTTTTCCTTGCATCATGGGGCGCAAAACTTGGGAGTCTCTTCCGAAAAAGCCTCTGCCCGGCAGGCTTAATATTATAATTTCAAAAACAATGAATGAAACGCCTTCTTTACCTGAAGATATAATAACTGATAATACAAATATCTTGCTAAACAAAGATGATCCAAAAATAAAAATTTGCACATCACTTCAAGATGCGATTGATTTTTGTTCAAATTATGAAAAAATTTTTATTTGCGGAGGAGAATCGATTTATAAACAAGCAATGCCGTTAGGTGCAAAAATCGATCTTACATTGATTAGAGGAAATTATGACGGCGATACTTTTTTCCCGCAAATTGATGACAGCTGGATAAAAACAGAAACTGAAGAATTTGAAGAATATTCTATTATCACTTATAAAAAGACAGAAGCTTCAGCCGATAAAAAGGAGAGAGTATGAAAGAACCTATTCTTGTTGTGCTTGCCGCAGGCATGGGCAGCCGTTACGGCGGTCTTAAACAGATGGATAAACTCGGAAAAAACGGGGAAGTTCTTCTGGATTATTCGGTTTACGATGCCGTTCAATCGGGATTTAAAAAAATTGTTTTTATAATAAGAAACGATATAGAAAATGATTTTCGCGAAACAGTACTGTCGCGAATGGAATCAAAAATAAAATGTGAATTGGCTTTTCAAAATCTTGACACACTGATCCCTCCTGAAATTTTCAATGCGGCACTGGCTGCCGGAAGAACAAAACCATGGGGGACAGGGCATGCGCTTCTTTGTGCGGCGGATAAACTTGACGCTCCTTTCACCGTAATAAATGCCGATGATTTTTACGGGAGGTATGCTTTCTCCGTTATGTGCAAATATCTTTGCGAAAATGAAAAAGACGCATATTCGATTGTACCTTACCGTCTTGAAAAAACATTGAGCCCTCAAGGGACTGTAGCGCGCGGTATCTGCAAAACAGAAGACGGTTATCTTATAAGTGTCGAAGAACTTACCGCTATCCAAAAAAAAGACGAAAAAATTTTTAATACAGCCCCAGACGGCTCGGTGCGCGAACTTTCTGCAAGCACGCCTGTCTCCATGAATTTTTGGGGATTTTCACCTAACATCCTGCCTGAGTTAAAAAAATGTTTTAATGATTTTATCAGCTCCTTTGCAGAAAATCCTAAAGGACAGATTAAAAATGAATATTTTATTCCAAAAGCAGTTGATTTTTTTATAAAAAAAGGTATTATAAAAGTAAAAGTATTAGATGCAAATTCTGATTGGTTCGGTGTCACCTACAAAGAAGACAAAGAAATTGCGGTAAAAAAACTTGAAGAATTAACAATAAAAGGGATATATCCGAGCGAACTCTGGAGGAAAAGTGAAAAATAAAATAATTGATTTCTTGCTTCGGTTTTTAAAAGGCATTGCTATAGGAATGGATTTTGTTCTTCCCGGAATTAGCGGAGCTGCATTGGCGGTTGTTTTCGGGTTATACGAAAGAATTGTCGCATTTATTGCGAACATAACAAAAGACTTTATAAAAAATATTTTATTCTTTTTGCCTGTAGGTATCGGCATGCTTTTCGGGATTTATCTTATATCACACCCGATTAGTTTTTTAATAAAGAATTATCAAACACCTTTTCTTTGGTTTTTTGTCGGCGCAATTTTAGGAACAATGCCGGAACTTTGGCATAAGTCTGGAGAGAAAGGAAGAAAGCCTATTCATGTTATTCTTTTGGTTTCAGTTTTTATAATAGGAACAATTGTGTTTCTTGCAACGCTTGGACAATCACTCGGCATTGAACCAAATCCTGTAATGGCGTTTTTCATTGGAGCGGCAGTCGCGCTGATTCTTTTTATTCCGGGTTTTAGCTCATCAACTTTTTTACTTCTCTTTGGATTGTATGAGATTGTTATTCACTCATATAAAAACTTCAGCGAAAATTTAGCATTTTTAATTCCGTTCGGCGTCGGTATGCTGATATTTATTTTTCCGTTTTCAAAAGGTATTAATTATCTTATCAATAAAACTTTCTCATATTTTTATCATGTTATTATCGGCTTTGTTTTAGCATCTGCTGTTCTTGTCGCCGCTATCGCTTCCGGCTGGCGGCAGCCTGAAGGTTACTACAATTATTTACAAATCGGTACAGTTGCGTGTGTTATCACCTTTATTGCAGGAGCTGTTTTTTCATATTGGATGTGTTGGGTAAGCAAGAAATACGAAAAATAATTTTTCATTCTTCATGAGCGCAAAGAACAATCTTCATTGAAAAAGCAAGAAGGAAAGCGGGGATCAAAGAAAGGATACCGCAGCTTACAGCAAACGAAAGAAAGGTAATTAACGCATCTTCGGGAAGGTCTCCCCTCATCCTTGTTGCGATAAAAAATCCGCCTGCGGAATTTATTAATATAAATACTATTCTTAATTTTTCATAAATTGATACAACTTTACAAACCTGTGCAAATGAAAAAGAAAAATCCGTTTTCTTTTTTAATTTTCTTTTTTTGTTAATTAAATCATCTTCAGTAATAATTCTGCCATTGTATTCTTTTTCAAAACAAGCAATTTTAAAAGGAAAATTTTCTGTGGAATATATTAAAGATAATTCTGTAACTCTTCTAATAATTTTTATTATCAGCCTGAAATAAATTACAATACCTATAATAAAAATCACAGCAACTGCCGCCAAACATATAAATTTAAATTTATCAAATTTAAGCCAGAATGATATAAAACCGGAAAACAAACTATCAAATTCATTTCCTAATATTAAAATCAATCTTACAGTGATTATATTAATTGCAGCGTTAAATAAAATAAATACTAATAATATTTTCGGAAATAAAGTATATTCTTTGTTTTTACTTAGAGCTACGTCGATTAACAGCAAAAGTGAAAACACCAAATTTAAAGAAATGAGATAATCAAGAAATATTACGGGAATGGGAATTATAACAATAAAAAGAAGCCCTAATGTAATTGCGCCGTAACTTAATGTTCCTTTTAAAGTTTTATCTGGCATTTATCACCTTAAAAGTATTATAAAACATATTTTTACAGTAAGTAATAGACTGCACAAACAGGGTTTGTATTTTTATAAAATTTTTAACACAGAAAAATATTGCTAAATTCTATAATTTGCTTTATACTAAAAAAAATTCCACACAGGAGAGTATATTATGGCAGAATTAAAAGGTTCTAAAACAGAACAAAATTTAATGGCGGCGTTTGCAGGCGAGTCGCAGGCTCATGTTAAGTATCAGTATTTTGCATCAAAGGCGGAAAAAGAAGGATATCAGCAGATAGGGGCGATATTCCGGGAAACCGCGCTTAACGAAAAAGAGCATGCAAAAATTTGGTTTAAAATTTTACACGGCGATGATGTTCCGCCGACAACAGAAAATTTAAAAGCTGCGGCGGCGGGTGAAAATTTTGAATGGACTGATATGTACGCAGGTTTTGCAAAAACAGCAAAAGAAGAAGGCTTTGATTATATTGCCGCTCTTTTTGAAATGGTTGGCAAAATTGAAAAAGAACATGAAGAAAGATACAAAAAACTGCTTGCAAACATACAGGGAAATCTTGTATTTTCACGTGACGGCGATCAAATTTGGCAATGCTCCAACTGCGGTCATATTGTTGTCGGAAAAAAATCACCGGAACTTTGCCCTGTTTGCAAACATTCAAAAGCATATTTCCATATCAAAGCGCAAAATTATTAATAAAAAAGCGGTAATAGCCATGTCGGGCGGCGTTGACAGTTCTGTCGCAGCCGCCCTTATGTTAGAGCAAGGCTTTCAATGCGTCGGCATAACACTCAAACTTTACAAAGGAGAGAGCCGGTGCTGCTCTCTTGCCGATGTAAACGATGCCCGCAGCGTTGCGCATAACCTTGGCATGGATCATTATGTATTAAATTTTACAGAGGAATTCGATACTCAGGTTGTCCGCCATTTCACGCAAACATATGAACAAGGCGCGACACCTAATCCCTGCATAGAATGTAACCGCCATATTAAATTTAACCTTCTCCTTTTACGGACACGCCAGCTTGATTTCGACCTTCTTGTTACGGGTCATTACGCACGCACAAGTCATGATAGTGCAAGCGGGCGATTCCTCCTTTTAAAAGCGTTAGACGAAAAAAAAGATCAAAGTTATGTGCTATACTGCCTGACACAGCAGCAGCTCCAAAGATCGCGCTTCCCGTTGGGAGAGCTTTCCAAAAATGAAGTACGCAAAATTGCAGAAGAAAGAAATTTTGCGAATGCCGCTAAAAATGAAAGCCAAGATATCTGCTTTGTACCAGACGGCGACTACGGAAGGTTTATAGAAGAATACACAGGCAAAATATACCCAACAGGAGACATAATCGACTTGGAAGGAAAGGTAATCGGAAAGCATAAGGGGCTAATCCGCTACACAATAGGTCAGAGAAGGGGCTTAGGTGTTGCGGCTAACGTTCCTGTCTATGTCGTGTCAAAATCCATACAGGATAATACAGTTACGCTTGCCCCTGACAGCGCTCTTTTCAGCAAATCGCTGACTGCAAATGATATCAATCTGATTGCTTGTGAAAATTTAAAGAAACCTATGCGCGTAACAGTTAAAACCCGTTATTTGCAAACAGAACAGAGTGCTGTAGCAGAGCAAACAGGAGATAACACCTTGCACATCGAATTTGACAAACCGCAGAGAGCGATAACATCCGGGCAGGCTGTTGTAATGTATGACGGAGATATAGTAATCGGAGGGGGAACGATCTGTTAGCCTCTTAAACGTCTTGTTAATGCAGGCGATGAATACCAAAGTGTTACAGGTTCTGACCATTGTCTGGTGTTTACTCTTAAATGGATATAACCGCTTGAAAGATCCCATGATGTTTCATAAGGACGCATTTCTCTGAGCAAAACCTCTTTAAGCAAAGTAGGACCGTATTGAGCTAGAAGTTCGTTTTGAACATCGGTATAGCATCTCATAAGTTCTTCGACACTTGTGGTATTAAAATAATAAGCTCCGCCTTCAAGCCCGTTTTGCGAAAAATAAGCAATCATATAAACAGAATAGCCTGTCATTTTTAAATTGTCATAAATAAGCGACTGAAGCCCGTTAACCTCTTCTGCATGTACAGGGTTTCCCATTTTGGACTTAAACGCTTCCATGCTTGTCCCCCAAGCAAAATTATGAAAACTTACATTTACCGTTGCCGGCTGCGTTCGATTTTGAGCAAATAAAGCTACCGCTGTTAATAATATGATAAAAATTAATGTTATCTTTTTCATAGTATGCCCCCGTTTCATTTTCGGCAGAAACGGGGGTTAACTTTATAGAAGCAATTTTTTAAATTGAAGGAATTGTAGCAAAACCGCGTTCAAGATCGGCATCAGTCGGGATATAATCATTCATGGTTTTATCGCTATATGAAGCAAAGGCTGTCATATCGAAGAAACCTGTTCCGCTAAGCCCGAAAAGAATCACTTTTTTCTCGCCTGTTTTTTTGCAAACAAGAGCTTCGTCAATCGCCGCTTTAATTGCATGTGATGATTCGGGAGCGGGAAGAATCCCTTCCACTTTCATAAAACGGATTGCCGCATCAAAGACATCAGTCTGCGTTTCCGCTCTGGCTTCCAGAAAACCGTCATTGTGAAGTTTAGATAAAGTTGAGTTCATGCCGTGATAACGCAAGCCGCCGGCATGGTTTGCAGACGGAATAAAACCGTTACCCAAAGTTTTCATTTTAATGAGAGGCGTGGTTTTTGCCGTATCGCCGAAATCATATGCAAAGCGTCCTCGTGTGAATGAGGGGCAGGATGCCGGCTCTACCGCGATAAAACGTGTGTTTGATTTGCCTGCAAGTTTGTCTCCCATAAACGGTGACAGAAGCCCGCCGAGATTTGATCCGCCGCCTGCACAGCCGATGATGATATCAGGTTTAATTCCGTACCTGTCAAGCGCGGTTTTCGCTTCAAGCCCGATAACAGACTGATGCAATAAAACATGATTTAAAACACTGCCTAGCACATAACGACACTTATCGGTCTTTACAGCAGTTTCAATCGCTTCCGAGATCGCACAGCCGAGAGATCCGCCTGTATTCGGATCAGATGCAAGGATTTTTTTTCCTGACTCTGTGGTGTTGGAAGGCGAAGGGATTAAATGCGCACCGTAAGTTTCGATTAACGCTTTGCGGTAAGGTTTCTGTTCAGAACTGACCTTAACCATGTAGACGATTAATTTTAAATCGTAAAAAGCGCATGCCATCGCCATTGCAGTACCCCACTGCCCCGCTCCTGTTTCTGTGGTAAGAGATGTAAGCCCCGCTTCTTTTGCAAAATACGCCTGAGGTCCTGCCGAGTTTAATTTATGCGAGCCTGAAGTGTTTGTCCCTTCAAACTTGTAATAAATTTCCGCAGGAGTGCCCAATGCTTTTTCAAGATAGTATGCGCGGATAAGAGGAGAAGGTCTGTAAGCGCGGTAAAAATCTTGGATTGCTTCCGGTATCGGAACAAGGCGGGTTGTCTCGTCAAGTTCCTGATCGATTACGCTCTTGCAAAAGACGGGTGCAAGATCGTCGGCGGTGACAGGCTTAAGCGTACCCGGATGCAGCATCGGCTCAGGCTTGTCCTTCATGTCTGCCCTTAGGTTGTACCAGAATTTGGGCATTTCTTCCTCTGTGAGGTAGATTCTTGTGGGAATTTTTTCTTTCATTTGATTGCTCCTTCCCTTATTAAAATTCATCCGGATTTTCTATCCGTTGTTTTAATGGGCTAATTATTTGGTGTCAGATTTAACTGACTTGCGTTTTTTATCTAAATTGCCGGCGATGAGACTCGAACTCATACCCCATTGCTAGGAGGGGATTTTAAGTCCCCAGTGTCTGCCATTCCACCACGCCGGCTAATGTCCTTATGTCGGACACTTTGATATTTTAGCGTTTTTGTTAAATTTTGGCAATAACCTTTGGTTGCTCCTACAACTCAAGTTTTAAATCCCCGTCTTTAATCCAGTTTATTTTTCCAAGTATTAATCGCCCTGTTAAACCAAAGACAGCGGGGATTACAAAGAATAAAAGAATTACTGCCGGGATAATTATGCTGAATGTCAGTCCCGCATCAAGGGAAGCTGATATTGCGGTGAATAAACCTACAAGACCCGATGTCCCCATGCCGCTGCCTGTGCTGCCGCAGTGCAGTCCGAAAACTGCGGCGGCTAGAGGTCCGCAAACTGCGCTTGCAAGAACGGGCGGAATAAGTAAGCGGGGGTTTTTAAAAATGTTTGGGATTTGCAGCATGCTTGTTCCAAGCCCTTGAGCGATAAGACCCGATACACGATTTTCGCGCCAGCTCATTACTGCAAAGCAAATCATGTGCGATGCGCCGCCTACTACGGCCGCTCCGCCTGCAAGACCTCCTATGCCGCAAGCTACGCAAATTGCGGCGCTCGATGTCGGCATGGTCAGCAATAAGCCGACAGAGACTGACATGACAATTCCCATCCATATCGGGTTTGTTTCTGTGGTGAGCATTATCCAATGTCCGAAAGCGTTAAACGCTCTTACGATGGGCGGGCAGATTGTAAATGCCAAAACGCAGCTTATCAATATTGCAGAAAGAGGCAGGACAACAATATCTAATTTTGTTTTTCCTTTTAAGAGTTGTCCTATTTCTACAGCGATGATAGAAACAACCAGCGCTGAAACAGGATCGCCGGGGCTCACTAATCCGCCTCTTCTTATCAATGCTCCGTCGGCTACTGTTACATTTGCTGTCAGATTAAACATACTTAAAGTTGAGAAGGGATCTGCTGCATTGATCGCATTGATTATCGCGATGCTTTGCGCGCCGATAAAGCCCGCGCAAATCGCAGAGAATAAAACAAGTTTTTCTGCTTTTAAACTATTTGCAACTCCCGCTCCGATACCTGCACCCATTAGTAATTGTGCTGCAATTCCTACCGCCTGAAGAGAAAGCCCAAGAGCGCTGCTTCCTATCCATTTTCCGATTTGATTGACAATAGTCCCTGCAATTAATGTGGCGAACAAACCGAATGCCATACCGCCTGATGCTGTAATAAACCATCGGTTTACAAGATTTTTTATAATCGGTAAAACTTTATTATTGGAATTTTTTTCTTGTGCTTCTGGAATTTTATTTTCCTCCGTAAAATTATACTAACAATTTATTAGATTTATTTCTATCATCAATCTTCTTGAATAACTTCTAAAATTTGTCCGTGCGCAATAGCTTTGCGGTCTTCGCGGATATCAAAACAAAGCCCTTTCTCCATTGCTATAGGGGTTGATAGCTCTGCGGTTATTTCAGTATGATCGCCTGGCCACAGCCATTCGCTTTGATCGACAAGTTTTACCGTACCCAGTATATCAGTTTTTCTGATAAAAAATTGCAGACGACTCTCGCTTGTAAACGGGCTTGGACGCCCGCCTTCTTCTTTGGTTAAACAATAAATTATCGCTTTGAATTTATAATACGGCGCGATGCTTCCGGGAAGTGCCAAGACCATACCTCTTTGCAGTTCACTCTTGTTGGTACTCTTAAGCAAAATACCGACACGATCCCCCGCTTTCGCTTCATCTTGATGTTTATTAGATATGTCAATGCCTGCAACTTCATCGCTTAATGTAGGATTGAATCCTATAATTGAAATTTCTTCGTTCTTTTTTATTATTCCGCGATTTATTTTTCCTGCAACAGCTATTCCGCGTCTTGGAGCGATAAATACATCTTCAATCTCCATCAGGAAAGGTTTGTCTGTATCACGTACAGGATCAGGAAAATAATTATCCATTGCGTCTAACAATTTTTCTATGGAATTGTAAACTTCGTTTTCGTAAACTTCGTTTGAAATATTTTCTTTTTCTTCGCTTAATTCATTCATCGCATTAAATGCAGAACCTCTAATGACAGGAATCTCGTCTCCGGGAAAACCGTTTGCACTAAGCGTTTCCCTTATTTCTATTTCTGCCAATTCTGCTTGTTTAAGATCGTTCAGCAGATCGATTTTATTAAGATAGACAATTATATGAGATATACCTGTCTTTTTTGCAAGAACGATATGTTCATGCGTTTGAGGTTTAACAGAATCCACCGCTGATACAACAAGGATAGCGCAGTCCAATTTGCTTAAAATCATGTTTTTCATATATTCAGTATTCGCATTATAATCGAAGTGAGTATAAATCCGCTTCGCTGTTTTATACTCAAGATTTATGACACCGATTTTATTATCACCTGCAGGATGGCTTGTGCTGTTATCAGAAAGATTATAATCCTTTGATTTTTCGCCGTATTTTTTGGCAGCAAACAAAGCAATTGCGGCAGAAAGCGTTGTCTTGCCGTGATCGAGCTGCCCTATTGTTATGATATTCATGAGGATTCTGTTGTCCTGCACTTTTTTGTTTTTTGTCATTACAAGTCCATTATATAACAGATGTTTTATTTTTTTCAAGTTGAGGGGAGGCTCATCTTTTTATTATCGTATTTACAACAATGTTCACCGCTGTCCCTTGACACATTATCATCTTTCCAATAAAAATAACCCATGCTGGTAGATTCCCACTGTCACTTAAATTCAATACCTCTAATAAACAGATTACCTGAAGTATATGAAAACCTAATAAAAAATGATGTGCGCGCAATATTGCTTGCTTGCAGCGAGCTTGAAGAATTTGAAGATATAATAAATATCTCTAATCAATATAAAAATTATTTTGTTTCAATCGGAATACACCCATGCGTTTTTTCGCAAACCGATACGGATTTGGATTTCAATCTGATAGAAGAAAAGTTTGACAAGTACATCAATCAATATAAAAATAAAATATTATGCATCGGCGAGTGCGGACTGGATTATCATTATTATTCAGATGATATTACAAAAAAATCTCAAGCGGAATTATTTAAGTTTCAATTGGAGATTGCAAGAAAATTTAACTTGCCTGTGATGATTCACACAAGAGATGCGGGCATCGATACATATAATATTTTAAAAGAATTTGTGAAAACAGGCGGTAAGGGAGTCATTCATTGTTTTACGGGAACTTACGATGATGCATTAAGATATTTAGAACTTGAGTTTTATATTTCTGCCTGCGGAATGATTACATATAATAACAAAGATCAATTAAGAAAAACATTTTCTAAAATTCCTTTAGACAAACTTTTAATAGAAACCGATTCTCCCTACATTACTCCCAAACCTTTTTTAAGAAATAAAAATGAACCTGCATATGTAAAATATACAGCAGAAAAACTGGCAGAGTTACAAGGTGTTTCTTTTGAAGAAATCGCATCTGTAACAACAGAAAATTTTAAGAGAATATATAATATTGATTTTTAAAAGTTTACCTTAACACCCTGACTCTGACATCGTTAATCATTACTCGTTCCGGAGCGGCGTCATTTGTATATTCAACTCTGACAGCAGGCGTTGCAGCGCCTTGACCGAGTGCAAAAGGAGCGCGGCAGTAAACTTGATTCTCCCAGCGTAAAGTTCCTTCAATTATCAGAACATAATTTCCATTGGGAACTGCTGCGCCTCTTGAATCTGTACCGTCCCATTTATAGGTTTGAACGCCTGTCACCGGAGTGGCGCCGCTTACTGCATCAACTTGAGCTCTTTCCATATTAGCAAGATTTGATTTACTTACCCACAAAGGAATAGAAGAAGGTCTGCGGCTAAACCCGCCGTTTGCAGTCCAGCGTGTTGCATAGAGGGTTTTAATTAATTGACCCTGTGCATTTTCGATCCAAACAGCATACTGATTGCTTGCAGACCCTGTCTGCCGCGTAAATGTAAAAGTAACTTCCGCACAAATAGAGTTTGCCGCTTGCTGTGCCGCTATTCCTGTTAAAACAAAAGCTGTTAAAATTAAAATAAAGAATAATTTTTTCATTCTTGCCTCCTGTTTTTATAATTGTACAATATAACTTTTAAAAAGGGAATAGGAAAAAAATTTATCGCCAAGACGCCAAGTACCGCAAAGGACGCTAAGCGCTTATTCGAAAGATTATTGTCTTACATAATTAATTATCATTAAATCATAATTAAAATTATCTTCTAATCCCTTATCGCTTTAAAATTGTAAACAGGCTTTAACCTTCTCTCTACTTCGACTGTATCGCCGATGAACGACAGCACATCCTTCGCTTTTTTGTATGCGAGCGGACTTTCTTCGAGTGTGTCTTTGCAGATAACACTCGACCAAACACCGCGCATTTCTTTGCGGTATTCGTCAAGGGAGAGGCTTCTTGCATCGGTGCGTGTCTTTTTTCTTCCCGATCCATGCGGGGCGGAATTATTCCAATCAGCGTTTCCTTTGCCCCTGCCTAAAACAGCTCCTTCCGACATTGAAAAGGGGATAACTACCCTCTCGTCCTTTTTTGCAGAGATTGCGCCTTTGCGGATAATAGAAGCGCCGGTATCAATGTAATTGTGCACACAATCTATGTACTCGCTTTCTCGGATATCAACATCAAAAAAACCTTTGGCGATAATCTGCGCCATTATTGCGCGGTTTACTGCGGCGTAATGCTGAACAATGTTTATATCTCTAAGATAATCATCTGCGTATCCGCATGATAAAAACTTTATAGGGCTTTCTATATTAGTTTCACGTAACGCAAGTATTTCATGGTACTCTGCTGTATATGCCCCTAAAATGCGCGAACCTGAATGAATCAACAGCCAGCGGTTGTGATCTTCGTCAATATCCACCTCTATAAAATGATTGCCACCGCCAAGTGTCCCAAGAGAAGCAAAAATACGCTGCGGGTTTTTATCCTGTTTTTCACATAAACTGCGAATCAAAGGTTCGATGCGGATTTCATTCTTTAACTTATTTGTGTCAGAAAAACCGTTATGTGACATCGGATTATTTTGCATAACAAAAATATTAATTTCATCCAAATCTTCATAAAGATTGGAGCGTACATCTTGCCCGGACGGTATTTTTTTCTGAATAAACTTATCAAGTTTGTCGAACGCTGATTTTCCCCTGCCTAAATTGCAGGCACATACGCCGCAGCCTATGTCAAAGCCAATAACAGAAGGAATCAGCAAGGTATCGTAGGTCGCAGTCCATCCTATAACCGTGCTCTTTCCAAGATGGACATCGGGCATTATGCGCACTTTAGTGCCGGCAAAAGACTGATGATCAAGGTATATGCGAATTTTATCTTCGCAAGAAGATTCAAGGGCTTTTGCAAAAACTAAAGCTTCGTTATGTTTTCCTTTAACATAAATCGGTTTAATTACTGTTTGCACGTTATCTGTCATTTTTTCCTCCTTATCAATTTCATTGATTCTCCGTTATAAACACGAATCGGATTTCCCCTCTCCAGTTCCCAATGACTGTGACGCAAATTACTGCGGGATTGTTTTTCCTTTTCAGTTTGTTCGTTTACAAAAAGCTGCGTTAACTTTGCAAGAGCAAGACGCTTATTTAATAATTGAGATCTCTCGTCTCTTGCAACCGCGCTTTTTCCTGTCGGGATATGAACAGCGCGGACAGCGGTTTCAGTTTTATTAACATACTGACCGCCGGGACCGCTTGCCTTCGCAGTTTCAAACCGCACATCATTTACAGAAAAAAACTCGTCCTGTTTTGGCTCTGCACAAACAGAGTTTGCAAATTGCTTTACCTGTATAAACCAATTTTTGCGTTTATGATGAGGGCGGTATGTACTTTGCCAAATCCATTGAATCACGCCTGTCCAGGAGGCGGCATATTCCTTGACACATGCACCGTCTCCTTCCAATGCAATCAAAGCCGATCTGATATTTCCCTTTTCCCTTGCTTCTTCGCTTTCGATAATGCTCATCTTAATATCTTTAGAACTGCGTTCATTTATTTCGCGCTGCATAGCCTGCACAGTAAGTGCCGCCATATGAGCGCATTCTTCGGGACCGCTTCCCGCAGAAATACTTAACCAAATGGTATCCAAATTAATACTCCTAATTAACTTAGTTAAAAATGTTTTACCTCAAACTTTTTTTGAGAATGAGATAATTTAGATTTTTGATGATTGGAGTGTTTACTTTTGAAGAAATAAAAACAGGTGATTTTGATAAAAATTTACCGAATTTGTATCAATATGCTTATATTATTTGCTGCAAAGAGGCTCCAATCCCTTGATTGAAATTTGAGTCAATTGATAAGACAAACATAATTAGCCTCCTGATTAAAATAAGATATTTTATTTTTATTAAATTTCTTCGGCTTTGTCAAGGGAGTTGACTTAAAATTACTTTTTCCTCACAATAAAATAATATGGAAGAAAATCTTCATAAACAGGGTTTGCAGCCTCCTGTAACACGTGCTTCACTGGAAAGTTTAAGCACAGATGAATTAATTAAAAAAGCTGATTCTTACGGTATTGATATCCCTTTAGGTCTGGAAAGAATTTTCATCATAGAAGAAATTTTAGAATGTGCCAACGAAGATGTTCCCGAAAATACTGATGATATAGAAGTCAACCCGTCTTATTCAGAGACCGCTTTAATGCCTAAACAGTATAATATCTCTTTTATCAATGTAATAATCAGAGACCCGCTTTGGGCTTTTGTTTTTTGGGAAATAAAAGGGCATGACAGAGAAACATATGAAAACGCGCCGGATTTTAACGGATACTGTTTACGGGTTATCCCTTTAAATGAAGGTGATACATCAAACGGAAAAATTCAACAAGAAAAAACGATGGAAAATTCTTTCACTGTATCAGTGAGCCCTCAGGATAATGCAAGATATATAGGATTCGCAGAACATTCATCGAAAAATTCAGGGCGTTATTTAATCAAATTGAATGTTCTAAAAGGTAACTCAGAAATACCTGTTATTTCATCACAGCCTTTTATTTTACCAAAATTATATGATAACGAAGATATTGCAAATCTAAACAAGAATCCTTTAATTCATATATCAGGGGTGCAGAATTTAAAAATTACTAAAAATACAGATCGGCAATCAAGGACAAAGAGGCAATAATTATGGAATTCCGTTATGCGATATCTTTAATTTTAGAAGCCCATGTACCATTTGTCAGAGAATACTCAAAAGAAGATGAATTGACACAAGCCGGCGAAGAAGGGCGTTTCTTTCAATTTATCTCTGAGGCTTTCATTCCTCTTTTAGAAGTCTTAACCCGTCTTGAAAATGATCATGTACCTTACCGCGTGGCATTAGTTATTTCTCCAATTCTATGCCATATGCTGAACGACGAACATCTTCAAAAAAAATATATTCACTATATTGATAAGCAAATTGAATTCGGCAGTACCGAACTGGAAAGAACTTCCAACAACAGCGAATTAAATAAACTCGCTCAGAATTATTACAACCAAATTGTTGAAAAAAGAGCGGCATATCTGGAACGTTACGAGAAAAATCTTCTTAAAGCGATAGACTTTTTCAGACGCAAAGGCAAGATTGAAATTTTAGCAAGCAGTGCGACTCATGCTTTTTTGCCTTTTATAAGTCAAAACCATGAATCACTGCAGGCGCAAATGGAAATACCAAACTCAATTTACCGCCGCTACTTTGGAAGTATTCCTCAAGGATTTTGGCTTCCTTCACTTGGATGGACAGCTGAACTTGAACCTTTTTTAAGATCATACAATTATTCTTATACGATTTTAAATAGTCATGGTCTTTTATTAGGCAACCCTGCTCCGGAAAAAGGCTGCTTTTATCCTGCAAAAACACCTAACGGCACTTTTTTACTTGCAAGGGATTTATTTGCAGGACGCGAAATAAAAAAAATAGCAGTAGATGAAGTATACCGCAACAATGATAAAGATATAGGTTATGAATTACCTCCTGAAAAAGTAAGTGCATTTCTGACAGCAGAAGGACGGCATAGAACAGGATACAGCTATTGGTCACGTTCCAATAACGGGCTTGCAGTTTATAATCAGGCGGCGGCTTTAGATATGGTAAATGTTCATACAAGAGCTTTTTTAGAAAATACAATCGCGCGGTTAACAGAAGTTTCAAAACATATGAAAGAAATTCCAATAAGTATTAATGCATATAATGCGGGAAGTTTCGGGCATTTTTGGTATGAAGGAACGCAATTTATTGAAACACTCTTTAGAATGGCAGCCGAATACAAAGAAATAAAATTTGTGTGCCCAAGCGAATACATTTTTAAACAAAACCTTTCTGCAATTCAGATTGTAAGCCCTGAATTATCATCCAGCGGACTCAATGGTTACGCAGAAACATGGCTTGATGCTTCAAATGACTGGATTTACCGCCACCTGTTACGCGCTATGGAACGCATGACAGAACTTGCAGAGCGTTTCCCCGATGACACAGGTTTAAAAGAAAGAGCGTTAAACCAAGCGGCACGCGAAATACTTCTTGCTCAATCATCCGACTGGCCTGCTCTTTTGCACAGGCAAGACTCTACAGAATACGCCCGCAGCAGAGCGGAAAATTCACTGCGCAATTTTACTACGATCTACGAAGCACTGGGCAGCAACTACATCAGCACAGAATGGTTAACAAAACTGGAACGCAAACATAACATTTTCCCGAATATAAATTACAGAGTCTTCCGCAGAAAAAAATAGATTACTAAAAATCCAACCTGTATAAATCTTCTATCCTTTGTGTCAGGTTTTCTCTGTCGTTTAACATATCAAGACTTTCCTGAGCAGGTTCGTATTTCGGATTTAGGCGCAGAGCTTCTTCCCAGCATTTACGGGCATCGTCAATATTTCCGCGTGAATATGCTTCCAGTCCTAAAAGGTATAATTCATCAACTTTGTCTGCTAAACTTTTTCTGCCGCCGTCGCCTAAATCAAAACGTATTGCAAGGTTTACCCTGTTCAATGGCTGTAATTGGGTTAACATATCCAGCGTATAATTTATATCAATTGCAATTTTATTTAATATAACTTCACTTCCTACAGAGATACGGCTGCTTCCCGCTTTATACATAAATCCGGCGCGCATAGATAAAAAGTTTGTAACATTAACCGCAATACCTAAAGCCGCATAAGGCTTTTCAGAAAGATTTATATCCATCAAATTAAGCGGATAAGTAAAATCAAATGCGATCGTGAGCGGGCGGATCGGTTTGTATGAAAAAGCAGCCCCAACAGATGAAGGCAAAGGTTCACCTAACGAATGGGGACCTAAATTTTTTGCAACTAACGCGACGGAAGTATTTTTCTCTCTTGAGCTATAACTTTTTAAAAAGTTAAATCTTGTAAGAATACCGAAATCAACCATACCCATTACAGCCGACTGAGATAAACCCGATCCGCTTATTACAGCGTCAAAGTTATCGGTATAATCGGGCATCGCTCTGTATGCGCCTTTTAAGCTAAGCCCGAAGGAAACTCCTGAAAAATAATAACTTGAGAATAAATTATAAGAAACATTTATGATTGCAACACCTTCAGAATAATATCCGTTAGAAACACGTTCACCGTAGATGTTGTATTCGGTAAAAGGCAAATAAAGAATTTTTAATCCTGCAGCGAGTCCTAAATTTCCAAAACGGATCGCATATGCCGCTCCTTCAATTTTTGAATCGGCTATCCAGTTATTATGAAAAAAAGCCAATTCGGATTTTTGCAGCGTAGCAGAACCTGCAGGATTTAACTCAATAAATGAAATATCATCAGAAAGAGCGGTAAAGGCGATCATTCCCGCCGATCGTCCGCCGAAAGGGATATTTAAAATCGGAAAAGCGGTCAAGCCGGCATTCTTATCTATTCCGTATATTTTATTTAAATAATCTGTAATATTTCCGTATGCATCTTGAAAATCATCAGAAAAAACATCACAAAGAGATAAAAAAATAAGATAAACTGCCAGAAAAACCGTTTTTTTGAGGTATTTCATCAATATACAATATACATCGGTAAAATAAAAAAAAATAGTATACCTCTAAGAGGTTTTAGCCAAAGTGTTTTAAAGAAAAATACGATAATATACTATAGTAGTAATAATGACACGTTGCTTTAGTACATGCGGCTTTTGCTTTGCACGTTTGATTATTTTTCTTTTTTTCACACTTTTACTTACGCTTTTTACCTTAACACCTGTTTACGGCGGAGGCGGACGTGATACCGATCTGTCTAAAGCAGATACACTTATAAATGAAAGAGAGTACGATCAAGCAATACTTGTATTGACTGATTTTGCAAGACGCAACCCTCATCGTTTTGATCAAGCGCAGCAGCGTTTACGGCGTATTTATCAGTTACGCGAAGAATTTAACCGAACAGCCGATGAATTAATTGAAACCCTTTTAAATGAACCGGAAAACAATGAAAAGATTTTAGAGCTTTCCAGAAAACTTTATTCATTGGAAAATGAAAACAGCCTGTTACTTGCAAATTTTGTTTCACGAACTTTAGAAATCGCCCAATTTAACGCTAACAGGAATTCGTTACGCAATATTCTGGAAAAAGGAAGAGAACTTCTTGATAAAGGCGAAATCATTGCAGCGATTCAAAACTATGCAGACGGCATGAGATTGATGCGCAATGAATTTTATACAGCAGGTTACGGAGAAAATATTGAAAGAGAGGTTCGTACAGAAACAGAAAGGGTAAACTCAGTCATTACCGCTTTTACGCAATCTTATTCACAGATTGTTTCTCTTTCTGAAGAATTAAACAGAGTGATAAGTTCCGGAGATTTAAACCGTATAACACAATTAATAGACAGAATGATGCCTTCTGTTGATACTTTTATAAACCAAAAAAATAATATTTTTGCGTCTTTAATTATATTTGAACGTAATCTTGATATAATTCAAAAGAATAATCCTGAAATGGGAGACCGCAATCATCTTGCATTTCTTTCAGCATTAATCAGAGGCAGAACCGAAGAAAGTATTCAAGAGGGAATTCTAGGCGCTTTTAATGTTTCATGGACAAATTCAATCGGTGTAAATTTAACAGCAATTTCTTCAATTATTGAAAGAGCAAATGAATCTGCTCTTAGAGCGTTTAATTCAAGGGATTTTACGGCAGTTACGTCCTCTGTTAACAGAATGGACAGTTTTTATAATTTGACGGATCAATTTTTTATTAAACACAGACTTTTATTTGAAGGCGATCCTTTATTTAAAGATACAGTTATATTATTCGCAAATAATATTTTAACGCAAGATACAAAGCAATACCTTGAATTAAGAGCGTTAAACGAAGCAAATATTATTCTTTCGCAGACGGCAAATACCGCACAAAGACAGAATATAGATCGCTCATCATTAAACCGATGGCAGCAGGGAGGCATTACAACAGCTGCGGCTTTAACAAGCGAACAGCAGGTAAGGGTTAATATAAACCAAACACGTCAAGAAATAGAAAATACAGTAACAAGAGCAAATCAAATTAATTTAACAATAAATACTTATGATCCTATCCTTCACCTAACAAATGCAATAACTTCAATTAATAGTTTTCTAGAAGTCTTACTGGAAGAGGAACGCCTTTCTGTTCATAGATATTATACGATTGCACATAACAGTCTTCAAAACAATCTTGTTTTAAGAAGAAACGAAATGGAAACGGGAAGAAATTATCTGGAAGGCGAAAGCAGAACAAGCGAGAACGGCGCAGTAACTGTTTACCGCTATCCGACAGAAGCATTGGAAGTATTAACATCAATGTTTAACTCTATAACATCTGAAATACAAAATGCAAATACGATAACAGCTCAATACAGAAACGAACCGCAGCGAATATCAGCTAACGGAGATATTACAAACCTGTTCTCTAACTATCAATCATCTGTTAATGAAATGAATGCTTTGCGTATTCAAGCCGGTACGCTTCTTGAAACCGCCAGATCAAGATCGTCTCAGGCTGTGGCGTACAGACAAGATGCAGAGCGTATGTACAGAGAAGCGCAAACTGCATATCAAAGACAGAACTTTGAAACTGCACGCGAACGTATAACAAGGGCTTCAGAAAGAATAAACAGTTCTTTGGAAATACAAGCTTCCGCAGCTCTGCGGTCAACATGGGATATACAGCTTTTAAATTTAGGACAGGAAATATCAAGAACGGAAAACGAATTGATAATTACAGAAGTGCGTAATTTAGTAAATAATGCGCGTATTTCATACTTTGCAGGAAATTTCCAGCAAGCAGAAGACAATCTTACAAGAGCAAGAAACAGATGGCGCGTAACAAACTCAACAGAAAACGAAGAAGTTATTTATTGGTTAGGAATAATCCGCACAGCTCTATCCGCCCGTTCAGGACGTGTTATACCGCCGACAGCTCCGCTGTATGCGGAAATGAGCCAGCTGCTAAGTCAAGCGCAAAGAAGTTATGAAGAAGGAGTCCGCAGCATAAACTCCGGGCAGCGTACACTAGGACTTGCTAAATTTGATGAAGCAAGACAAATGACAAGGGAAGTGCGTTTAATGTTCCCTCTTAATCAAGAAGCAGGTATTCTTGAACTGCGTATTGAACAATTTACAGACCCTGCAACATTCAACACCGTTTTTGAACAACGCCTGAGAAATGCAATTGCGGGAACAAGACAGCGTTCTATTGAGTCTTTCGCCGAACTTCAAAACCTTGCTGAATTAAATCCTCGTTATCCAAACTTAAGAGCGATTTTAACGCAAGCAGAAATTGATATGGGTTTACGTCCGCCGCCGCCTAACCCTGCAAATATAGCACGTTCCAGAGAACTTACAGTCTCTGCAAACCGTATTCTGGAAGGAAATGTAACAACATTATTTGAAGCCGCTCTTGATCAAATAAACGAAGCGATTGCATTAAACCCGGAAAATAACGAAGCAACTATTGTTAAAGACAGACTCTTAAACAGGCTTAGTGTTCCTACAGCAATCGTTTTAACAAGCGAAGACGAAGAAACTTATCAAAGAGCGATGCGGGAATTGCAATCAGGAAACAACCTTGTTGCTTTCGCGCTTGTTGAAAGGCTTATGGAAAACCCAAGAAACCGAAATATTACAAAACTTGTTGAATTACAGCGAAGGATACAGTCAATCTTATGAGAAAAACATTTTTATATTTAATAATTTTCTCATTTATAATTTTATCTTCTCTTGCAGCGCAAGACCTTTTTTGGGAAGAAGCAGAACCATTTACATCCGGTCAAGGGAAATTCCCTGTCAGCGCATATTCAAACGAATTTTCATGCGTTGCTTGGCAGGAAGTTTCACCTAACAGAGACCCGAATATTACCGCAACAGGTTTGATTAATATTTTTTTGGCTGTAAAAGAATACGGAGGATCATGGCAGCAAAGAGGAGCTGTTGCAGGTCCTTATCCTTTTTCGGGAACAGAGCCTTCTATCATCAGTTTAGTAATAGATAATCAAGGACAAATATTAATAGCAACGGCGGCAGGAAGCGCTCAAACAGAAATATTAATTTCAAAAAACAAGGGAATTAACTTTACAAAGCAAACTGTAAACTTAGGAGCGGAAAATTCTGTGGCTCCCCGTCTTTTTGTCCGCGCAGACGGAGGTTATCTGCTTTTTGTTACGAGAGGTTTGTCACAATCTTTATCTATTTACTACTCCCGTTCCAGCGACGGAATAACATGGTCACCATTTGAGTTTTTCACTCCAGAAAACACTCTTGCGCTTAATTTCCTTCCAACTCATGCTAGTGCGGGAAATAAAGATATAGTGTTTTTCCAGTCTCTTGTTATGGGGGTAGAATCATTATCAACCTTCCAGCTCTTTTTTAAAACAAGCGAAAACGGCGGAAGAACATGGACTGAGGCAAAGCGTTTTACTGCGTTTAACGACCCTGTAATGCAAACTCAAGCAAACCCGAATACCTTTGATAATCAGCGCCCGCATTTAACAAAATACAGCGCGGCAAACCGCGAGAATAGAAATAATTTGTTTATTGTTTGGGAACGGCGTTATGCCAGCCAATCGCCTCATATTTACTGCGCTACGATAGATTCAAACGGAAATATGATTGGTAATGCTGAAAGAGTAAACAATGCAGATGCATATTGCAATAATCCTATAGGTTTTATGCATAATAATGAGCCGACAGTTGTTTGGTTCGACAACCGCAGCGGAAACAACAGAATCATTATGGCATACCGCTCGGATTATTCATGGCAAAATAATATGTTATCTCCCGCTTCAATGGATGCTTCTTTTGCAAGACCTATTGTAAGTCAGGACAGCGCACGCGAGACAACAACATTTATTTTTTGGCAAACAACCGTACGCGGCACGGGACGAATTTATATGCTAGCCCCGGATAATTCTGTTTTAAGCCCGCGTATTACTGCCGTAAACTTTACCCCTTCAAGAGTAAGCCGTGCAGAAATTGCAAGAGTTGCATGGAATATCCCGTCAGATACATCAGGTATTTTAGGTTTTTCGTGGACGTGGAGTCAGGATGAAAAACTAATACCTCCTGAAGAAATAATGACGTTTAACATCGGCAACACAACAAATCTTAACCGAGATAATAATGCGAGCGAAGACGGTGTGTGGTATTTCAGCGTCCGCGCTCAGGATTTTGCGGGAAACTGGTCTTCCCCTGCAAGAATTGCGTATAACAAAAAATCAATTTCTCCCGCACAAGTAATAATCAGCGAACCAGCGTTAGATGCAAACGGGTATTTAACTTCCAATTCATTTAATATATCGTGGCAGCCTTCAGCCGATCCTTATTTAGCAGGTTATACATGGAATTTGCAGTATTTAGGACGCAATATTGATCCTTTGGATATCAGCACATCAGACATACGAATTAGTCCGCCTCCTTCTAACATAATGGGAAGCAATACATCAATCACCTATAATAATCAAGATGACGGCACATGGGCTTTCAGCGCAGCGGCAATTGATCAGGCAGGAAACATAGGTCAATCATCTTATATAATTTTTAGAACAGATAAATTTATTCCCTACACCGATGTCAGTTATGTTGATGCAAGACAAGATGAGCAGGGAATACTTACAATTAGAATAATAGGTCGCGGATTTGCAGCTAACGGAGAGATAACTTCCATTGTTTTAGAACCTTCCGGCGAAGACGTTAGAAGCTATACACCGCAAATAAATATAAGAAATTTTACAGTCCTTTCTGATCGGGAAATCGGCGGAATAAGATTAGAAAACATTGAAGAAGGAAGATACATTCTAAGGCTGGAACATTCATCAAGAGGATGGTACAACACAGCTTCAGTAATATCAACAACAAGAACGGGGACAGTAAAATTCGGCGACTATACACAGGAATGGAAACCATCTTGGAATATAGAACCTCAGTCTAAATTTACTTTTAATCCGATAATAGCGCTCGGCGCAATTTTGATAATTTTATGCCTGCTTGGATTTGCTGCTTTAATCAGAGGAATAGGCGGAATTATCATAGAAAGCACGGCGGTCAAACAGGAAGCAATCGCGATCATTACAGGAGATTTAATGCCAATGGAAAAGAAACAAAAAATAACAAGAATAGAAAAAAGAGGAAGGGGCTTAAGTTTTAAACTGACAACTTTCGCAACAGTCCTTGTCTTATTAATAGTTATCATGATCTCAATTCCCATGTATTATATAATGACAAACACACAACGGGAAACCTTGCTTGTAAGTTTAAAAGAAAGAGCAAGCGTTCTTCTTGAAGGGCTCGTATCCAGCACAAGAGCATATCTTCCTCTTGCAATTCAAACAAACGGAGAGCGCGGTGTTTTGGAAATGATGTATCTTCCATCGCAATCATCCGCTTTATCAGAAGCAAATTATATTACAATTTTAGGTTACGGAATAAATTCGATTCATTCAAACCATGTGTGGGCAACAAACGATCCTGATATCAATTCAAAAATCGATACAGCAGAATTACGTTCCGGTGTTTCCAGATTTAATGATGATCGCCTGACATCTTTATTTTCACAAATCGGTTTTGGATTAAACATCGCAGCCCAATTGCAGGGAAGGGAAATTTCTGAAAGCATAAGAAATTTGACACAGGAAGCGCAATCAATCCCGTTAAACGAAGCGAATATGCAGCGCCTGATTGATATTCAGGTAACAATCAATTCATTGGAAGTAAGGCTTACAGAAATTCTCGCAGATGTTTCAGGAATAATAGGATCGTATCCGTACTTTGATACAGATAAAATCGAGAAAGATACGGACGGAAAATATGTTTTTTACAAACCGATTCTTTACAGACAGGGAGCGGATAACAATTTCTTTCGCGGCTTTGTTATTTTAGAAGTAAGCATCGAATCAATTATAGAAGAGATTTTTAACGGACAGATGATGCTGTTATCTACTATCGGAATAGTTGCGTTTATCGCTCTTCTTATCGGTATAATTGGTGCATTTATTTTTTCTAACCTGATAATCAGACCTATCCGCAAACTTGTAAGCCATATTGAGTTTATCCGCGACACAGAAGATAAATCAAAACTTGCGGGAACGGACATACAAATTACTTCCAAAGATGAAATTGAAATGTTAGGCAACACTATTAATGACATGACGCACGGGCTTGTAAAAGCCGCTCTTGCCGCCTCAGATTTATCAATCGGAAAAGAAATACAAAAGAAATTTATCCCTCTTGAAGTTGACAATCAAGGCAACAAATTAACAACAGGATCAAAGAAAACCCCTCACCTTGATTTTTTCGGCTACTATGAAGGGGCAAAAGGCGTATCGGGAGATTATTTTGATTACAGGGATTTAGACGGACGTTACTACGCAATTATTAAATGCGATGTTGCGGGAAAAGGAATCCCCGCCGCTCTTATCATGATTCAGGTTGCAACAATGTTCCTCAATTATTTTAAACAATGGAAACCGAATGCAAAGGGAATGAAAATAGAGGAAGTGGTTTATCAGATAAATGAATTTATTGAAACCTTAGGTTTTAAAGGGCGCTTCGCCGCATTCACTCTGTGTCTTTTTGATTCTGAAACAGGGATTGTCCGTTTCTGCAATGCAGGGGACAATATCATCAATTATTATGATGCATCAGAAGGCAGAATAAAATCCATCACTCTGCCGACAACACCTGCAACAGGGGTACTCCCTAACTTTATGATTGAATCAACGGGCGGTTATAAAGTTCAAACTGTAACGATAGACAAAGGTGATATTTTATTGCTCTTCACAGACGGCATTGAAGAAGCAAAAAGAAAATTCCGTAACAAGGATTTTAAAGGGATAACCTGCACGGAAGGTCCTTTAGATACCCCTCATGAGAACCATCTTTGCGGTCAATCAGATGAAGAAATGACACCTGAGCGAGTAAAGGAAATTATCAATGCAGTAATGGCAAAAAAAACTTACACCCTGCATAAATATCACAACCCCGAAGATGTAGAAGATTTACAATTTGATTTTTCTTCCTGCGAAGGCAATGCTGACGATGTAATCATGGCGATGGTATCGGTGGAAAAAATGTTCAGATGCTATAAACCAGAAAAAGCCGGCGAAGACTCCCGTATTTTAGTTGATAAAAAGGTGGACGAATTCCTTAAAAACCACTTCCTTCAATACAGGCGTTATTGCTCCCACACGCGCGAATATCCTGAAAATCCTGCGTATATGTATTATACTCATGTTAGGGAAGATGAACAGTATGACGATCTGACCATACTGGGAATAAAAAGAAAATAAAAGAAGGAGAAATGTATGACATTTGGTGAAAGAATGAAAGATGTTCTGGAACAAGGCTGGGCGGTATCAAAAGATTTCGCAATGAAAGCGGGTGAAAAAGCTCAAGATTTAGGCGAAAGAGGCATATTGATGTGGGACATCAAACAACTTGAAAATCAAGCAAAAAAATTGATAGCCCGCATGGGAAACGAGGCGTATATAGCGTTTACAGAGCACAATCAAGCGGCAATAGACCGCGACGCAATCGAATTCCGCACAATTTTAGAAGAAATTGCGGTCATCAAAGACCAGATTGAAAAGAAGGAAGCCGACCTAAAAAGCCGGAAATAAGGGCTTGATTCTTTTTTGTATTTTTTATAAAACTATTAAATGGTAAAAATCACGGTGTTTTTACTCGGGCCGCTAGCTCAGTCGGTAGAGCATCGCCCTTTTAAGGCGGTGGTCGGAGGTTCGAATCCTGCGCGGCTCAAAGACGTAAGTTTATATGTTATATAGACTTACGTAACAAACTACCCAACAATGAGCGTTTTAAATTCTATGGTTACGAAAAGTGGCAGATAGTGTGGCAGACCCATGCTCAATGCCGCTTGAACAGAGGTTTAAAATGCCACAGTTGCCCTTCTCTATCTTTAAAAGAAAAGGACGTCACTTCTATTACGTCCAGTTTAAGTCCAAAAAAGGCGGTTATCTCCCTGCTGTTTCTACAAAACAGCTAACAGAAGCCGCCGCTATTGAAACAGCGTTTTTATGGCTCAGGGAAGGTAAACCTAGCTCCATAAAAAGCAAAGCCCCGTACAAAGGCAATTCTAATGCCCTGCCTTTAATAACTTCAAGCTCTGCTTCTCAACCTGCAACCCAACAAAAATTAAATATTACTTTACGAGATATTCTTAGGGATATCACTAATACAGCAGAAGCAGAATTCGTTTGCAAAGAATTAAAACGGCTAGGTTTCTTAAAGGCGTACGTAATAGAAGGCAGCAAACAAGCAATTAAATTTATAGACTTTTTGGATAACTTCTGGGACTTTGATAGCTCTCCGTATGTGAAAGCAAAACTAAGAAAAAGTCATGCTATTCATAGGGATTATACCATTGATCAAAAAAATATCGTAAAGAAATATTGGGAGCCATATTTCAAAGATAAGTTATTGGGAGATATAACCCGTCAAGACATTGAGGACTTTATGGACAGCTTATCCGAAATAATACTTTCCAGTAAAAAGAAAGTTCTCTCTGATAATGATAGGAAACTATCTGTAAAAAATTCAAATTCTATCGTTGAAGAAAGAAATCTTTCCGCTGGGAGAAAAAATAAAATCATGAGAGCAGGCATTATTCCTTTACGATGGGCATTTACAAAAGAATTTATCTTAAAAAATGTTGCTACGGGAATTACTTGGTTTTCTGAGAAAAGTGCAAAAAAACATATTCTCTCTCCAGAAATTGTTCAGGCTATTTTTAATGTTGAGTGGTCAGATATTCGTTCATATCTTGCAAACTTACTGGCATCGCTTACGGGGCTTAGAGCAGGAGAAATACAGGGGCTTAGAGTTCAAGATTTAGGAAAAGAATGTTTGTATATAAAACATTCCTGGAATGGAGTTGATAAATTAAAACCAACAAAAAATAATGAAATCAGAACTGTTGAACTTCCTTTTCCAAATGTAATAAAGGCGCTTCTTAATTTAGCAGCACGAAATCCTCATGGAGCAAATATGGACAGCTTTGTTTTTTGGGCAGAAAAATCACCATCTAAACCGATGGAAGGACATCTTTTTGTTAAGGGATTGCGGAAGGCATTAATAATCGTGGGGATGAGCAAAGAATCTGCTTCTGCTTACGTCTTTCATGGATGGCGGCATTATTTCACATCTTATATGATAAGCAAATTGGAAAAGAAACTTCTAAAATCCCAGACAGGACATAAAACAGACGCTATGTTAAATCTTTATGGAGCGCATTGGACTGAAGGAGACCGTGAAAAGATACGACAGGCACAACAGGAGGTATTC
>Ga0209755_10000278_pt1 | contig 99280 bp, 87 predicted proteins | sample TergutCo191P1_FD_187301 | JGI IMG/M metagenome (GOLD analysis project Ga0209755, IMG submission 187301) | Cornitermes sp. P1 segment gut microbial communities from Petit-Saut dam, French Guiana - Co191P1 (SPAdes) (version 2) | ecosystem: Host-associated > Arthropoda: Insects > Digestive system... | reverse complement strand
TACGGTTAATTTAATTATTTGGATTTTTGTTTACAGTGTCTGCCTTGCTCATATTGCTTTATTCGCGGTTATATATTCAAAACACAGGCATAAAATAGAGCTGTTTTATTTAATTGTATTAATAAACTTGTTTTTGCTTGCGGTAATGGTAATGTTATCGCTTGTATTGGATATTAAAAATATTATTCCGATAACTGTTAATGGAATATTATTATTGTATGTTACTGTGCCTCTGTGCGGATATTATTTATTCGGCGTAAATAAAAAACTATACATATTGATACCGGTACTAATAATAACAGAAGCGATTATAGAAAATATTTTAATGATAAAGGATTTATATGCCCATATATATTTTTCAAGAATAATTTTTTATATTTTATTTTTATTGCCTGCGTTAATCGGCGCCAATAAAAATGAAAAAAACGCGTTAAAGAGAAACATTCAAAGCATAACCATAAAAACGGTTGTTATATTTCTTGCGCTTATGATTGCGTTCATTCCTTTTTCGGCGCGTCTGTTTGAAGTATCTTATGTTTCGTCGCTGTGGTGGGCTGTCTGTACTTTGTCGTTTCAAATACCGGGATTGATATACTGCAAAAGATATCTGTTTGATAAAGATAATTTTGTTATAGCGAATCAGGAGGACGAAGCGTCTTTTGCGCTTAATGACGCCGAAGCCGTTAAAATTGGACTAATGTCTTTGTCAAAAAGGGAAAACGAAGCTGCCCTTGCCATTTGCAGCGGGCTTACCTATAAAGAAATCGCGGAAAAATTGTGCGTTTCCCTTTCGACGGTAAAAAAGCACGCCTTTTTCATATACAGAAAACTGGGAATAAAGAACAACCGTGAATTGATGCGCGTATTCACGGAAGCCCAAACCGCTCCAACAAGCCCGCCGGAAAACAATGAACTAAATGTACCGCATTCCTAAAAGGTATACTTTTTCTTACCTTTTTTTTATCATTTTCTTAAAAAAGTATACTTTTTCTTACTTGTTTTTTAAAAAACTCCGCCCGACAATTCAATAAAATACTAAATTTTCGGAGGGTTTTTATGAAAAAGAAAATAGCTGTTTTTCTTATTCTTGTTTTAATGTGTAATATGACTTTATTGGGAGATGATGGAGATGATCGTAGAAAAGAACCTACAGGAATTAATTCAGTAGAGACACAAATGACAATTGCCGTTGTGGCTTGTATTATTTTTGTGCCTCTCATGATATGGGGTTTTCTAAGTTGGGTGGGGATTGCCCAAGCTGATTCTCCCGATGATGGAATAAAAATGACTTCCATGGAAAGTGAAGAATTGACAAATACCTCCGGTAATAACTTATTGAATGTTTTACAGCATGTTGAAGCCGGCGTAACACAAAATAATGATGTATATCTGGGACTTCGTTTCCAATACTGAGGATAATTAAGAAGAGCGGTTCTTGGTAAAATTCATCTTTTTTCTCTATTCCTGCGTTATCGTTAAATTCTTAACCCATCTTTCCTTGCGCAGAAAATAACGCGCCACAAATACTTTTACAATATCTGTCAATTTGAGAATCGCGAACATCGGCACAGGGGCAATATTTGTAAACAGCGATAAAATTACAGAGCCGGGCGCGAAAAGTAAAGTATTAACGGAAACATCCGTCCACATTCCCATTGCGGTATCTCCTCCCGCGCGAGAGATTGCGAACTGTACATTGATAAACGCCCACAGCGGAAGATAGGCGAGAATTACGCAGACAAGACCGAAACAATTTGCTCTCGCTTCCGCGCTTAGATTTGAAAACACAAGGGGGATGATGCCGGAAATAATAAATACTCCGGGAATCGCCATCATAATGCCTGCGATAACGCTTCCCCACTTTAGCCACTTAGCGCGATCGCGCCCTTCATCAAGTTTTCCTGCCCCAAGAGAGCCGCCTACTAAAACAGTGGAGGCAGTCCATAATCCGCCGAAGAGCAGGAAAAAAATATTCGCTATTGTCCAGCCTGCCGCCATTCCGGCGACAACTTCAGCTCCTCCTCTTCGGTTGTACATCGCAATCATCAATGTTTCGGATGCGACCCATGAAACTTCCGAGGCGAAAATCATTCCCGATTTGGCGAAAATTTCCGCTATCAATTTTTTCTTTAGGTTGAATAACCTTTTTATGTTCGCAAAGAACGGCGCTTTTGCCGCGCTTGCGTAAATTAAAAACGCGATTACTTCAAAACTCCGAGCGATAATCGTCGCGTAACCTGCTCCCACAACTTCAAGACGCGGAGCGCCGAGGTTTCCGTAAATTAAAATCCAGTTGCCTAATGTGTTAATTACAGCGGCAATCCCGGAGATGATCAGCGGTATTTTAGGTTTTGCGATTTCGCGGAAACTTGTCGCGATGGCTAATGAAATCGCCGTAGGAATAAAAGCGCACGAAACAAGGCGAAGATAAACAGAGCCGACTTCCGCAATTTCGGCTTGCGCCGCATTATTCGTTGTCAGCATACTGAGAATTTGCACAGGAATCATTCTGCATACGGCAAAGCACAAAATCGATATGCCTACGGCAAAAAGCACTTTAAAACTGTAGGCGTTTTTCATTCCGCCTGAATCGTTCGCGCCGTTGAACTGCGCGATATAAATCCCTCCTGCCTGACAAATCGTATTGACGATCACGAAGAAAATAAAAAAGATGTGGTTGGTAACATTTACAGCCGCCATGCTGACATCGCCCAAACCGGCAACCATAAAGTTATCGATCAGCGAGACCATACTCATAATGAAAGATTGAAGCATTACAGGCAGAGCGATGGCTAAAGCCTGTTTGTAAAAAGTCCACGGCCCGAGGCGGTTTTTAATAAGATGCAGCAACTAGTTCTCCTTGGATTGACAGTATAGTATATTACAGTTACATTCAATACATGAGCGAGTACCTGATTAACGGCGGAGTTCCGCTTAACGGAGCAGTAAAAGTCAGCGGCAACAAAAACGCCGCCCTCCCCTGCATCGCCGCCGCCCTTTTAACGGACGAACCTGTAATCCTTAGAAACATCCCCGATATCGAAGACGTGCATGTAATGCTTGACGTATTTATCGCCCTCGGCGGAGAGGTTGAAACCTTAGAGCCGAATGTAATTAAATTAACATTATTAGATATAAAATCTTCTGAAATACCAAGGGAACAGGCGCTCAAAATAAGAGCTTCGATTCTTTTCGCAGGCCCCGTTTTGGCAAGATCAGGAAAAGTGATTCTTCCGCCGCCTGGAGGCGATGTAATCGGAAGGAGACGCCTAGACACCCATTTTTTAGTTTTAACAGAATTAGGCTCAAAAGTAAAAGTCGGCGATGATTTTACATTTACCGCGAAGTACCTAACAGGTGCGGATATTTTTCTTGATGAGGCATCCGTAACCGCGACAGAAAACGCAATCATGGCGGCAGTTCTCGCGAAAGGAAATACGATTTTAACAAACGCAGCGAGCGAGCCGCACGTACAGGACTTATGCAACATGCTTGTAAAAATGGGCGCAAAGATTGACGGCATCGGCTCCAACATTTTAAAAATCACAGGGGTCGAAAAACTTTCAGGCTGCGATTTTGAAATAGGCCCCGACTTTATGGAAGTAGGCTCATTCATCGGTTTGGCTGCCGTAACAGGCGGCGACCTGCACATACACGGCGCGCGTCAAAGCGACATGCGCCCCGCTAAAATCGCATTTAACAAACTCGGCATAGTTTGGGCGCACGAGGGAAACATTATCCACGTGCCGAAAAAACAAAGCATGGAAGTAAACCACGACATCGGCGGCATGATCCCAAAAATTGACGACGCCCCCTGGCCTGGATTCCCCCCCGATCTTCTAAGCATAATCATCGTTGTCTCAACTCAGATAAACGGTACAGTTCTGGTTCACGAAAAAATGTACGAGTCACGCATGTTCTTTGTAGATAAACTGATCGGCATGGGCGCAAGAATCGTGTTATGCGATCCTCACCGCGCAGTTATTTCCGGTCCTGCAAAACTCCACGGCTCAGAACTGATAAGCCCCGACGTCCGCGCCGGAATGGCAATGTTGATCGCAACCATGTGCGCCGAAGGCAAAAGCGTTATCCGCAACGTTTACCAGATTGAAAGAGGCTATGAACATCTGCCGGAAAGATTGTCCGCTCTCGGCGCACGGATTGAAAGGGTGGAGTAAGATTACTCTTGAATCTGATTCCTTTGATGTGTTAATTGAAAGAGTAAAAATCGCAATTCCTGATCTTCAAGCTGCATAATGAAACGCGACGGAATAAATTTTCACTTTTAAAATCGTAATTACTGAATCAAGAAGCCTCATGCGAGACTTCTTACGCAATTTCTTTAAGCACCGGTATTTTGAGTATTTTGTTCATTAATATTTTGTTTATCAACTTGTTTTTTTTGCTCAGCCAAATCTTCAATTTTGTTTAACATTCTGATTAACGTCATGTTTTGTTCATCAAGAAGTAATTTTTGTTTATTAATTAGTTCTTCTTGTTTCCTAAACTGTTCCATAATAATATTATTGCTTGTTCTAAGAATAACAAGTATTAAAATTATTATTGCTAAAATATTATTTTTTATAAAATCTAAAATACTAAATATTATTTCCGACATATTATCTCTCTTTTAAGTTAATAATATTTCAAAATATTAATAACTTAGTATATTTTATACTTCTTTATTAATTTTATTTAATTGCTTTTCAATATATTCTTTAATGTTTAAATATAATTCATCTTGATCATTAAATAAAAATGTATAATCTTTATTTGGCTTCCAAAATAAAAAAACATTATCTAAAAACCAAAGTCCTGTATTTTTCTTATTTTTAAATTTAATAAATCCGGGAATCAGTTTGCTTGATTTTTTACTTTCGATTGAATGTAATGATGAATAAGGTATAGTTATAATATTTTTTTCATTTTTTGACTTTAAGTCATTATAATATAATACCTTATCTTCAAATACCTCTAATTTTGCATTCATGCCATTTTCCATTGTATATTCTGCCATATTAATCCTCCTTATTAAGAAGCCTCATGCGAGGCTTCTTAATAAATTGTTCCTCTTAAAAAATATTATTAAGAGACTTTTTAAAAAAAATTATTCAATTGTTTGTATAATAATAGTAATGTTTTGGTTATTAGTACCGCCTGAATCAAATGCGCTTCCGGTCCAACCTTTTCCGCGTAAACCGTTAGCCCAGTTTTCGGCAGTGTCTGTACCGGAAACAGTAACAGAGGAACCGGTAAATGGCGTATAACCACTTGCAGAAACAGGAACTTTAACAGTTACAGTTTTGGCGTAAGCTATATGTTGGAATATGTCAGTGTCAAGAGTAGGAGCATTAGGTCCCATAATAATAACCAGATCAGCAGTTCCTGTCTCCCACGAGGAGAAAACTAAGCGTCCGATACTTGTTACCTTTGGTAAATTTACAGTTTGCAAACCATCACAATCAGAAAAAGCGCCGTTTCCAATACTTGTTGCTTGAGGAAATGAAACCTCTTGCAAATTAATACAACCATTAAACGCATTTTGACCGATACTTGTTACCTCCGGTAAGTTTATGTTATGCAGACCGGTACAAGAAGAAAAAGCACGCATACCGATACTTACTACTTTCGGTAAACTCACGTTTTGCAAACTGGAACAATCGGCAAAAACATTGTCACCAATACTTGTTGCTTTCGGAAAATTAATATTTTGCAGGCTTTTATTACCGGTAGTAGAACTGCTGCCATTGAAGGCATAATCGCTTATTGTTAAAACATTTTCTCCGCTGATAGATTTAAGATTAGTAAAATTCTTGAAGGTATTATTCGTAACAGTCCCTGCATAAATAGTTGTTGCAGCGGCAGGTAATATAATAGATACGATTCTATTTTTCCCGTCAGCAAAACCGGAGTCAGGGTTAAACGATACCCCGTTCATGGCAGCTCCGATGGTACAGTCGGAAAGATCGAGGTTCACATATTTACCTGATGTGTTGATAGCGCCAAGCAATTTCTTCCAGTTACTATCTGCATCTGTCATTGTCCCAAGGTTGAAAACAATAGAAATATCTACCGGAGTGCTGCTGGTATTGGCAGGTATGGAAGCAAGATAACTGCTCACATCTTCAATACTGGTAAAATTAATTTCCGGCTCTGTACCATCATCCGGGTCTGTTCCATCATCAGGATCTGTTCCATCATCAGGATCTGTTCCGTCGTCCGGCTCTGTTTCATCATCCGGATCTATTCCGTTATCTATACCGTTTCCGTTATTTGTATTTGTTTCGGGATCGCAAGCAGCAGTAAAAATTACTGTAAATATTATTGTAAATATTGCAATTATTCTAAAAAATTTCTTCAGTTCCATATTAAACTCCTTCTTTTTGATAAAAACTTTTTAAGATTTTATCTTTAAATTAAAAAAATTCAGACTTTTCTAATACATCAATTTAAAAAAAGCGCAATTATCAAACTGCCAACTTAGGTATATGGAATATAACAACCCATATACGAATACCTCCTTGTATTTAAATTCATAAATTTTTCCTCCTTTACGCTATTATGCATATTATTTCAAAATATACGCTAATTAGCATATACTTAGATTATTTTAATACGCTATTCCAAATACAGTCAAGAGAAAATTATGCTATTTAGCGTATGCTGTTTTTATGGGATTTAAAGAGAATCTAAAGTCTGAACTGGCTTTTCAAGATATGGTCGTAAAAGAGCTATCTGCTCAATCAGGAATAAGTAAAAGTACATTAGATAATTACCTTAGTGTCAGAGGATATATGCCTTCCGCCGAAGCTGCCGTCAAAATAGCTCAAACCTTGGGGGTTTCGGTCGAATATTTGGTCACTGGAGAGGAAAAAAGCGCTCATAAGTCCTCTTTAGGACCTGAAATCCGCACTCTCGTTCAAAATTTCAAGCTTTTAAGCGAAGAAGACCGCAAAATGGTCATTTCCATAATGCAATTATTTAAAAATAAGCGGAATTTGAAGAGGAAATAGTACATACGAATAAAATTATGTACCATAAGGGATAATTTCCAAATATTTCATGATATACTTTTACCTTGTAAACTATGTACCATTTAATAAAATACATGGAATTGAGATTTGGAAAGGAGAAACATCTTGGATATTTTTACACTTGGCGCGTTTGCAGTCCTTTTTTTGCTGGTTATTTTAATTCTAATTAAACTGTACTCAAATAAGCAGGCGGATTTAACTCCTCAAATGCTCGATTTAAAAAATGAGTTAAACGAGCTTAAAACAAAGCAGCTTGAAAGTCAGCAGGTTTCGCTTACTTCGCAGCAAAAACTTTTAACCGACACTCAGAATGTTTTGAATAACCAGCTTCAGCAAATGACAACCATGATGAACCAGAGACTAAGTGATTCACAAAACAGCATTGTAAAGCAGCTCTCAGGCTCTAATCAGACAATCGCAGATATTCACAACAAACTTGGCACTTTGGAGACGACGGCGAAAAATATTCAAGATATCGGGAAAAATATTTCGTCGCTTCAGGATATTTTGCAGGCGCCGAAACTTCGAGGAAATCTCGGCGAGTTTCTTTTGGAAGATATGCTCAAGCAGATGTTTCCCGGCTCCAATTATGAAATGAAATACAGTTTTAAAAACGGCACTCAGGTTGACGCGGTAATCAAACTGGACGGAAATCTGGTTCCTGTTGATTCAAAATTCCCACTTGAAAGTTTTCAAAGATTTATAAAAGCCGAAAATGACGAAGACAAGAAAAACTTTAAAAAAGAATTTGTTACAAGCGTAAAAAAACGAATCGATGAAATAGCAACCAAATATATTAACCCCGCGGAAAAAACTTTTGATTTTGCCATCATGTATATTCCTGCGGAAAATGTTTACTATGAGACGATTATTAACGATTCATTCACAAACAAAGATTTTGAAATCTTACATTACGCTCAGGAAAAAAGGGTAATACCGGTTTCACCTAACTGTTTTTACGCCTATTTGATGGCAATATTATACGGACTAAAAGGTTTAAGCATCGAACAGGAAGCAAAAACAATCCTTGGAGAATTATCACAGGTTCAGGATAAGTTTAATAAATTCTTTACCGAGTACAGCCTTGTAGGCAAACACCTAACAAGCGCAATCAACAAATACACCGACACCGCAAAGACCGCGGAAAAATTAAACGATCAGGTAGGCAAACTGACAGGGCAAAAAACAGAGTTGATAGAGGGTTAGACGCGGTAATGGAAAAACTGTACAACGACGCAATGCAGATAATTGATAAATCAATTAAAGAAAATATGCCAACAGAAGCAGTGCGCAACGCTTTGAAAAACCACGCCTTTAGCGGAAATATTTATCTTGCCGCGATAGGCAAGGCGGCATGGACAATGGCGTACAGCGCATACGAAGTGCTGGGCGAAAGGATAAAGCGCGGCATTGCAATTACAAAGTATGGTCATTCGTTGGGTGACATTCCGGGAATTGAAATAATTGAAGCCGGTCATCCTCTTTCCGATGAAAACACAATCGCCGGCACAAAGAAAATAATTGAAATGGCGCAGGGACTTGACAGCAAAGACGAACTTTTATTTCTTATTTCTGGAGGCGGCTCCGCGTTATTCGAAGACCCGCTGCCTGGTATAACTCTTGCCGAAATTGTAGAAATTAACTCACAATTGCTTGCATGCGGCTCGGATATTATAGAAATCAACATGATTAGAAAACGCCTGTCAAGCGTAAAAGCCGGAAGATTTGCCGAAATTTGCGCGCCTGCAAAAGTTTTTACCGTGGTGTTATCTGACGTTCTTGGAGACAGGCTCGACAGTATCGCATCCGGTCCCGCCGCACCTGATATGTCTACAACGGAAGATGTTATGGCAGTTGCAGAGAAATATAAACTTAAATTGAGCGATACCGTCAAAAAATATTTAACCAAAGAAACGCTCAAGTCTCTGGACAATGTTGAAACAGTTATCACAGGCAGTGTACGCACTTTATGCGAAAGCGCGGCGAAAATAGCCGCCGGTTTAGGTTATACTCCGCATATACTTTGCACAGATATGAACTGCGAAGCGCGGGAAGCGGGACGACTGCTTTCTTCGATAGCGAAAGAAATTGATTCGCACAAAGAAACGGCAGAAACAAAAAAGACTCACAAACGAAGAGACAAAGAATATGGAATAGAAACCTACGACTTAAAAAGACCCTGCGCTATCATTCTTGGCGGCGAAACTGTTGTAAACTTAAAAGGAAACGGCAAAGGCGGACGCAATCAGGAACTCGCTCTCGCCGCCGCCGAAGGCATAGCAGAAATTGATAACCTTCTAATTTTTTCCATCGGCTCTGATGGCACTGATGGTCCCACCGACGCGGCAGGCGGAATCGTCGACGGCACTACCGCAAAACGATTAAAAGAAAAGGGTATAAAAATCGCAAACGTATTAGACAACAACGATTCGTATAACGCTCTTGCCGCCGTCGACGGCTTGATTAAAACCGGACCGACTGGAACCAATGTTAATGATGTCGCAGTTGTGCTGGCTGGGTAGAGGGGATAATCTATTCGTTAGTATAGTAAAATATTGACATTAAAAACTTAATTATGTTACAATAACTCATGTCACAAAATACCGAACTTGAGCATCTTCGCACCCTTGTTTCGCAATTTTCCGCGAATATTGACCAATATAGAAACAGTCACTATGACGAATCCAATACCCGTACAGACTTTATAGACAAGTTTTTTACATTGCTTGATTGGGATGTTGCCAATAATCAAGGTTGGTCTGAAACTTACAGGGATGTAGTACGGGAAGACAAGGTAAAAATCGACAATACACAAAAAGTTCCCGATTACAGTTTCCGTGTTGGCGGAGCGCAAAAATTTTTCGTGGAAGCGAAAAAGCCTTCCGTCAATATAAAGGAAGCAAGCGATCCTGCATATCAGGTAAGACGTTACGCCTACACTGCAAAACTTCCGCTTTCTATTTTAACCGATTTTGAAGAGTTCGCCGTTTATGACACCCGAATAAAACCAAACAAAGACGACAAGGCAAGCGTCGGCAGAATTTTTTATTGCACATTTGATCAATACGAACAGAATTTTGATTTTATTTTCAACACTTTCTCTAAAGAAGCTGTCTTAAAAGGCAGTTTTGACAAATATGTCGAAGCCAATAGAAATAAAAAAGGAACATCTGAAGTTGATGAGGAACTTTTAGCTCTTGTAGAAGATTGGCGCATAGAATTGGCATAGAAAATCGCAAGAGATAATCCCTTTCTTAATATTTACGATCTTAATACTGTGGTACAAAGAATAATAGACCGTGTTGTTTTTCTTCGTAAGACAACGCTTTCATCGCAGAGGTACCTGAACTTGCAGGTTGTATGACAGACGGTCAAACTCATGTAGAAGCTGTAAAAAATGCAGAAATTGTCATTGGGGAATGGATCGAGACGGCGCAATCTATTGGACGAGCTATCCCTGAAGCTAGAGGGAAATTAGTTTATGCGTAATCAATCTCCCCCGCTAACTTCATCAATCCAGCTCAAATATTTGCTAAAGCCTCCAATAACAGGCAGCATGATAATCTCCGGCACTTCGTAAGGATGATTTGCAATAATCGCTTCTTCAATCGCGGCGTAGCGGTCTTGCCTGCATTTGATAAAAAGGATAATTTCGTTGTCATTGCATATCTCGCCTTTCCATGAATAAAAACTGTTAATGGGAAAAAGCTGGATGCAAGCGGCAAGTTTCTTTTCCAAAAGAAGGTTTGCGATTTTTTTTGCCGTTTCTTCGTTAGGGCATGTGTTTATAATCATTGCGTATTGAGTATCCATGTTCCTATCAATCTCCGATTGCTTTGGTAAAAATATTCTCTTTTGTAATAAACCTGTCGTAAAGGTAAAACGCGATATCTCCGAATAAAAGCGTAATAAAACCCGCTGCGCCTGTCATTCCGATTGTAAGATCGTTGCCACCAACAAGAAAAATTAAACTAATTCCGGCAATTGCGTTTATGCATCCATGAAAAATTGCCGCCGTTATTACGGATTTTGATTTTATTACAATATAGGTCATCATGGGGGAAAGCAGGATGCAAAAAATTACCATCATTGCGACTCCGGCTATTGGATGCTGCGGATAATTGTGACCGATTAATATGAGCGGGAAATGCCACATGCCCCACACTGCGCCTGTGATCAGGGATGCCAGCAGAAATTTTTTACCCTGCAATGCTTTTAATAAATACCCTCTCCAGCCAAGTTCTTCGCCGAATGCAAAAACGGCGTTTATCGTGTAGCCGGCAATTATCGCCTGCACAACCTGGAGTAATACAAAAATAATGGGCGGAAATCTTGATAATTGCTCAACAGCAAGTTCCATCTGATCTTCCGGTACATACTGCAGTATTCCTTCATAACTTGAAGAAAACGTAACATTTGGAAAAAACAAACTTATTCCCATTGCCAAAAAAGATAAAATTACAGGCGTTATTCCAGCAACAAGAAACCACCAGTTTAAACGAAAGGATACGCCTAAATTACTAAATGGTTTTTCCTTGTGTATCAACTGAAGTATTATAGAACAAATCGCAGGCAACAGCATATAACACGCGCCGAAAATCACATAACTAATCGTAGTTGTATCGCGTATGCCAAGAAAAATAGCCGTTCCTGCAACAACCCAGCTTAGCAAACATGTTAAAATTATAAATTGAATTGATTTCTTCATTCTTTTCCCCTGCTTTGATTATTCAACCATTAATTCGCAAGCAGTCCCGCAATTGCCGGGAACGAAATAAAATTGCCAATCATGCCGCCGAAACTGGAAAGGAAAAATACAAGCAGGGCTTTTGTTATCCTGTTGCGGTAGATGCCTTTAAGACTGGTTGCGTCTTCGGTAAGGTTTTGAACATCCGAAACGCGGGGTTTGCGGAAAGCGATTTGGACAAGCCCGGATAATAATCCAATGCCGATAAAGGGATTAAGCGTCGCGATTGGAGCGCCCAAAAATGAAACAAGAATCGCGAGCGGATGCGCAAGAGCGAGAAGGGAGCCAAGGGCGGCAAGAGAGCCGTTCCACAAAACCCACCTTAATATCATTTCTAAGCCGACACCGGCGCCTTTGCCGATAAATCCAACCGCGATAAGAGCGATAATCGCGGCAGGAATTATAAAGCCCGCCGCTCTCGAAAGAAAACTTGGCTTTGGTATCTGATCCAGTTCTTGCACATCCGCTGTCTCTTCGCCGCGGGCTAATTTTTCCAAATGGGAAATCATTCCTTTCATGTGGCCTGCGCCTACAACGGCGGCGATTTTTTTCGGCGCGGGATCTTCCGGCGGCGTGGACGTCCAAATTTTTGAAGCAAGATAACGGTCGCGCTCGTCTATTAAAACTGTTTTAACGGCGGGAAGATAATCCGCAAGTTCTCCCATCATGCCGTCGAGTTCGTTTTTATCTTTCAGGTTTTCAATTTCCTCTTCGTTCAATTTTTCGGTTGTAAAGGCGGAGGCTAAAAGCGACGCTAATAATTTGCACTTGCTCCAAAAGCCGCATTTTGCCCATGCGCGTCTCAGCGTTGTATGCACCTCACGATCGCAGAGACTGTTGGGAATTCCGATTTCTTTCGCGGCTTCAACGGCGGTTTTCATCTCTTCGCCGGGTTTTACGCCAAGCTCGTTTCCAAGACGGCGCTGAAAACTCGCAAGAACAAGGTTTGCGATTAATAAAAACCCTTTGCCCTCTCTAAAAACTTTCGCAAGATCTAATTTTTCCCAATTATCGGTTTGGGTAATCGAATTGTAGCGCCCCTGATCCAGTTCCACGCAGACCATATCCGGTTTTTCTTCGCTGATAATATTGCGCACTTCTTCGATGCTTTCGCGGGAAACATGCGCGGTTCCGATTAGTTTGAATTCCCTTCCGTTCAGAGAGATTGTTGTTGTGTTGCTGTTCATTTCTCCGCCTTAATGCCGATGCCGCGCTCTTTAATCATCATCTCATTTAACTGCCATTCAATAGTTCCCTGCGCGTTTAAATCCTGAGCCATTAAAAAATATCTGTCCGCAAGATTTTTGTTTCCTCTTATATCATAAAAGGTGGCAAGGTAAAAAAGCATTTGAGATTTTTTATAAATATTTTTTTCGTTTTCTACATTAATGGTTACGGTTGAATCGCCTGAAAGGTCGTGGTAAAGACGCAGCATTGAATATTCAATTGAATCCCTTGGCGCGGTTCTCAGCACCTGGGCAAGAAATTGTTTTGGATCGGTCTGCCTTCCCGCGCGCATCCAGTTTCCGGCGGCAAGCAGCGCATAAGTAAATTCTTTCGGCGCCTGTTTATAAGCTTCCAGAAACGCATCTCTTGCCGAAGCCCATTGCTTATTTCTCATTCTGATAACGCCGAGGGCTTCAAACGCGAAATAATAATCTGGTTTTAATCTGGCAAGAGTTGTATAATCTCTTTCCGCGCCGGCGTAATCGCCTGCCTCATCCTTCAGCGCGGCGCTGTAAACATAAGCCATAAAAATATTAGGATCGGATTCGATGGCGCTGTTAAAATCCGCAAGAGCTTCCTGCTTTCTGTTATTCTCCATATACAACTGCCCGCGATCAATGAGTATCCAGTAATTATCGGGTTCAAGCTTCAGAGCCGCCGTTAAATCCGTAAGCGCGTCGTTATTGTAACCCGCTCCCTTGTATAACCTTGCTCTTTCATGCAGAGGTCTTGCCCAATCAGGATAAAGAGACACAGCGCGGTTTAACAGCCTTTCAGCGCTTCTTGATTCTCTTGCGTAACGATGCACAGCCGCGCGGCATACCAGCGCTTCTCCGTTATCAGCGTCTGCGACGAGAGCTCTGTCAAAATAACCGGCGGCGGAACGCAGATTTTGATTTCCAAGATTGATATTGCCCAAATCGATCAACGCTCTTACATGATTCGGATCTATCTTGATTATTCTGTCTAAAAAACCGCGCCTTTCCCTGCCTTTGCCTTCAATCGCGGCGGCGTCCGCAAGTATCATTAAAGCGTCTGTGCTGTTGCTGTCTGCTGCAATTACGCTGTTCGCGATTCGTTTTGCGTCGGCTGTTTTTCCGGCAGAATTATAAATAGAAGCCTGCATAATCCTGATTTCGGTTTTTTCCGCTTCTTCCTTGGGCAGTTTATTAAACAATTCAAGAGCGGACGCGTAATCCCTGCGCGCAAGAAAACCCGCGACTTCGGTTAAAACAGCCTGAGAACCATCCTGAGCGATAACTGAAACCGGAGAAGAAAAAATCAGGAACAGCGCCAAAACGCTTCCAATGTATTTAATTTTCATGTTAGTATATAGTATACAATAATCAATAAACCGGCAAGTTACATCGAATAGTTAATTGATCAAGAGCCGGCAATTAAGGGGTTGATATATTTCATGAGAAAGCCTTTAGCGTCACGCATAATAGGTCTGGCTGCCTTATATCTTGTAATATTTTGCCTGATAGTGATTGTTCAATTTTCCAACAAGGGCAATTTTTCCATTTCTCCGGGATCAATGACGATAAAGGGCCGCTATACAGCCGAAGAATCGCAGCGCATTGCCGGCGGCGTTAAGATTTTCTACGGCGGACTTGAATTCAACCTGAAAGAAGAACGCGGGAAAGGACTTACGCTTACGGGAGACAACGGCACAAGCACGCCTGTAAATCCTGAATTGATGTTCCTTTCAGACAACAGCGCGCATTTTGTTCTGCCCGGCGGAACGGAGATTGCGTTCAATTCCATCGAATCTGCGAGAGGAAACGAACTTCAAATCTCCGCGGAATTCGCGGGAAATACCGCAAATGTAATTATTCCGATTGTTCCGCGCCGCTCATCGCTTGTAAGAGACTCCGGGCAGCTTGGAATTTTATACTCCGGTTCACGGTATGTATTCAGCAGTCTTGGGCAGGAGCTTGAAAACGGTTTTCTTACTCTCTCCTCAGATAATACTTTTATCTCATATCGATCCAGAGGCAAACAAAGAGCGTTCGATCCTGCCGATTATATAATCGCTTCCGCAGGGAATTACGCGAATATCGTCAGAACATGGCAGGACACAAATTACATTCAATGGAATCAAAATGCTTACAGTCTTTCAAACGAAGAGGATATAATTGCATACGGTTCCCAGGCGCTTGCGAGAGGAAATTATCCCGCCGCGTCTGCGGCAATCACCGGCAATTTCGCGAACAGACCGGCGCAGACTTTCAGATCTTCGGTATTTGCGGGCGGTATGACAAACGCTCATAATACTTTTTCCGCTTACGAAAACGAAAAAGCAAATCTTATAAATCGATTGCTAAGGGAAAAATCTTTAAACATTTTAAAAGAAGAACATATTCTTGATTTCCTTTTAACAAGAAGCAGCGTTGTTCAGGCGAATGAAATTATCGCTATAGTAAATAACGCCGCTCCTGAAATGCTTGCTTCCGATCACTGCGCGGGTCTTTTGGAATTTTATTACGACATGAGGCGATGGCGCCCGGAAGCGGGAAATCCAATCGGTCATTTGTCGGATCAAATTCTTTTATTAATATCCGAAAACCTGAACCGCGATTTGGAAAATGACGCTGTTTACGCGTCTAATCCCGAAAGCAGCAATTCAGAATACAGCATGAGACTTGGAAAAGCGCTTATTTATTGGGCGGACACGACGCAGAATGAAGAATGGGCAGGGATTGGAAGATCGCTTGTTATATCAGCCATATCGGGCGGAAACGCGGGAAGACTTCATAATATACTGAAGCCTGCCGGGTATTATCCAAGAGCGGCGTGGCTCACGGATTCGGGTCATTGGGCATGGACTATTACACAAACACTCAGGGCATATTTTAACGCGGATGGAAATTTTACAATCTCCGTTACTTTCTTTTCAAACATGGCGCATCACATGATAATCCGCGGGGTGCGTCCGTTTAACAGAATTCAAATTCACGGGGTGGACTGGAGATCGGACAGCCAGTTTGAACGCTATGATTCATCAGGCTGGATATATTATCCTGAAGACCAGGTTCTTATTATAAAACTCAGGCACCGCACGGCAACGGAAAACGTAAGACTAATCTACAGAGCGGAAGAACCGCCTCCAGCGCCCGCGCCCGCTGCTGCGGAAAGCGGCGAAACGGCGCCTGAGTCAGGAAACGGCGTTGAATAGAAGGGAGCTCATCCTTGCGGTTTCCGGGGCGGCGGCGCTTCTATTAATAATTTTGTTATGCGTCATTTTATTCACATGCTCAAACGGGAAAGATATAGCCGAAGAGATACAGCCCGAAGCCGCACAGGAGCAGCCTGAAGAGAAAGAAGAGGAAGAAGAAACAGCGGAAGAAATTGAAGAAACGGAAACGGGTCCTCTTGTATCGTATCAGACACAGCGTCCTTTATCATCTTTAAGCAATTTAAGCAGACTGCGCGGGATGGGAGTTCTGGTATCCGAAATTGATCCGGTAAATTATGAAAACCCCGATCTTGATGTTTTAAGACAGATGGGAGCCGACCCGTATTTAATTTCATACCTTACGGGCGAAAAATTTTACCGCGAAGGAAATATCGACAGAGCGATTTTCGAATACAACATGTCGATAAACCGCAACAGCGAATTTCTGGAAAGTTATATTTCGCGCGCTAACGCATGGATGAAAAAACGCGACTATGCCCGCGCAATTGACGATTATACCCGCGCGATCAGGCTGAACGGCGGCAAGGCGGAACTTTATAACTACAGAGGTTTCGCGAGATCCGAGCGCGGAGAAGTATCTCTTGCCATTGAAGATTACACGCGCGCGCTCGCAATTAACAAAAATTATGTTGACGCGCTTGTAAACCGTTCGCACGCGCATTATCAGGCAAAAAATTACGCAAAAGCAATCGAAGACTGCAATGCCGTCATCGCCGCCGAGCCCGGCAACTATGTTATCTGGAACAGAAGGGGAAGCGCATTATACGCGCTGGAAGACGACGACAGAGCCATAAGGGATTTTTCGGAAGCGATAAGATTAAGGAATGATTACGCGCTTGCGTGGCATAACCGAGGAAACGCGTGGTACAGCAAAAGAGAATTTGACAAAGCTCTTGCGGATTTAAACAGATGTATTTCAATAAACCCCTCGTACACGGCGGCTTATATAAGCAGGGGAAATATCTTCAGGCTCATGGGAAACAATGAAAGCGCCTCGTCAGATTACGATACAGCGGCGGCTCTGGACGCAAAGCGGCATAACCGGTAATTATTGGATTACCTTGTCCAAACCTTCCTTAAAAAGCCCGTCAAGTTCGTTGCGTATCTGTGCCTTAACTCCGTTCGGCAGGGAATGTAAATTTAAAAAATAATGCAGAACATTTATGCCTTCCGGCGCGAGCGGAGGACCCGAGAAACGGCAAAGCCTCGCGATTGACGATGTAGCTGCTAACACAAGCTGCGGATCAATATTCGGATTATTCGGGGTAAGCAGGTAGTGATACGAATAAAACGATCTGCCTGTAGGGTCTACGCCGATAATGCCGATTGCGTCGGCGCATGCCCTTCGCACAGCAGGTTCAGGGTCTCTGTCAAAAATATTCCAAAGGAAGGGAATTGTTTCTCTTGATCCTACGTGCGCCAAAAGGCTGATTAGCCTGATACGCTGCGCGGGTTTTACAGAAGGACGAACAGCCGACATCTGGGGGCTGCCGAGGAAGAAGCCAATCATCTCCATCATATACGCGACATAAACCGGCTCGTTTGTTCCAATCTGACCGCTTCTGATAACGGCGGAAATCTCTTCGTAAACCTTGTCCTGTTCAACATCATGGTAGCGGTTATTCTGCCCTGTCCACGGAGAGGGAGGAGGTTTGCCCATCCCATAATTTCCTTCCGGCTCAGGACCGTAGAACCGATGCGTTTTAATTGTCCTCGGCTTTGCGTCAATTTTGTATACCCTAAGCACATTATCTTTTCCGCAGGCATACAGCAAACCTTCATCGCTTATCGCCGGAACCCCGGAACATTCAACGCTTAACTTGTGAACAAAGCGGCGCCTTCCTTCCGCGGTAAAAGCGCTTACGCCGCGCAATGTAATTGTATAAACGCCCCGCTCGTCGAACATCATCGCCGCCTGCCCCATCGGTAAATTGCCCGAACCTTTTTCCGCTGCGGCTTCATGGCTGTCCTTTGTCCAAAGAGTGTTGCCGCCTGAATCCATGCAAAGCGTTCTTCCGTCTCTCATCGTTACGACAAACACGGCGTCAAGGCTTGCTGCCGCGACAGGCGGCGCAGGAAGCGTTCTGAAATTTGATTTAAAAAGTTTGTTTCCCTCTCTTGCGGCTTCATTAAAAGTTATTTTTTCCATTTCGCCGTTTTGATACATTAGCACATAACTTTGCAGCGCTCCTTCGTTTAAAGGCGTGATAAGAACAGGAAGCCTTGTCAATCTGAGCCTGTCGACATATCCGAATTGATTTACTTTAACAAAATCATTATTCTGCAGAACCGCCGCCGCGCTTCCCGTTTTATCCAGAATGGGAGAAAAAGAAATCGGGCTTCCAAGATCTATTGTCCATAAAGCGTGTCCTGAAGCTGTGCGGCATGTCATAATTGAATTAACAGGTATAAAAACCCTGCCGTCCCATCCGACGACAGGCGAATGCGTTAATGACCTGTCGAGCTTAAGACGCCACAATTCCCTGCCTACGCGGTTTATCGCCATGGTTATGCCTTCCGTATTGCAGACATAAGTCGCGGCTTCGTAGGAACGGGCTATATACGGAACAGCGGTTCCTCTCGCGTTAAAATCCCAAAGCGCGGTACCGCTCATAAAAAACGATCTTACGCTTCCGTTTTCGCCCACAAGAACCACAGAACCCGCCTGCAAATGAGGCGTCGCTTTAATCGTGTCGCCGATGCGCGTTTCCCATAACGGAGCGGCGCCGATAACCGATTTTTCTACATCCACCCTCTGCTGGGCTGTTATATCCGCCTGGGTAAAGAGAAAAAATACCGTTATCTGCAAAAAAAGCAGTCTGTTTAAATTCATATCTATATCCTCAGCGAATCTTCACAAACTGTGAAAATCCGATAACTGCGGACGGATAAACCGAAGGACCGTCGTAATTTCTGCCGCAAAGCAGCGAGCCGTTAGCGATTTCAAAGGAAGTTTTATCGCTGTTAAAAATAATCGCAAGTCCGCCTGAATTTACATTGGTCTGTTCCGGCAGAGTCTCTTCCAGATTTAAATTAACGCTGAACACCGCGTCTATGCGAACCTGTCTCGCGTTAACTGTTATATTCCTGTTCGCGTAACCTATATATGTATAGCTGCCTTCTCCGTATCCTTCATAGCGAAGAGCGTTGTTCCGCCTGTGCTCCCAAGTATCATACCTTTCAACGGTTGCTCTTCTGCCCGCGCCGAATTCAATTATGCACACGACAGGACCGTCCGGCATATTAACTGTAGATCGCCATGTTCCAAGGAGATAATTAGGCAGCGGAACTCTGTCGACGGCGCTCGCGCAGAATCCTGAAATGGAAATATCATTTACCGTTCTGCCGCGCTCCTGATATTCATTTAACTGCTGCCCCGTAGACGCGTTTACAGTTACAGCCGACGCGACAAAATTACCGCTCTGTACGGAAAGAACGCCCCGGATTACATACTCGGCTCCGGCATCACCCTGCACGGCGTTAAGAGTACCCCACGATCTTAGTTCAGAAACAACTTTATTAATAATATTGTTAACGTCCGCCGGAGAAACGCCTGAGCCTGACATATCAAAAACCACTCCGACAGAAGGCATCCTTTGAGCGTAAACGGCGTTTATGGAAACAGTTAAAAATATAAGAGATATAAAAACGCTTTTTATACCGTGAAGCGCACGCATATTAGTATTATAGCAAAATCTTGTGAAAAAATCAATTTTTTTATCAAATTTAGCGGCAAGTTCAGGAAAACAGGGCTCTGCATTCAAGATAGAAGCGTTTTTCAACAGAATGCCCCATGGAAAAACTCTTTCGCGGCAAAGGACCAATATGAGCTACTGTCTCAAAAAGCCCCGACTTTTGCACAGGCGGCAATAAAATGCCCGCCGCCTGTTTTCCTTTATTTTCAGCAATGCGGAAAACCTCTTCTTCGTCATGAATATAATCTATTAACTGCGGATTGTCTTTCGCGAACCCGTCCAACAGCGGCTGAAGGCACGCGGTCGCGATTCCGGCGGCGGATGTCTCAATTAGCGCGTAACGCCCATGCGAAATAATGCCGAAACAATTGGCAGCGAACGGGTTTTTGCAAAGGCGCGTTAATTCTTGCGCGCTTTCAACATTGCGGCAGGAAAAATCCGGCAGTTTTGAAAGCAGCGACACGGCATCATCAAAACCAATATCAAAAACAACGCGGTGAATCGGCTCAAACTCAATCGCGGGATCATAAATGTTTTCGATTTCCGCAAGGGCGTACCTGCAAGGGTGGGATTGATCCGCTCCGTTTTTTTTAAGTTCGTTCCAAATGCCCAACGCCGCAGCCAGAGAATGGTTGCCGTCGCCGACAGCGTATAAAAAAGGCTTTCCGCCGCCGCCTGGATAACGGTTAATGGAACGATTGTAAAGCTCTTCAAGTTTTTCATTCACAAAGGCGATGTCACTTTCCTGATTTACAAGCCAGCCTGTAACATGACCTGAATCCATCATTAAAGGCGTATCGTAAACTGGAGCCGTATTTTTTACTTTTTCTCCGAGCGCGGGCAAAAGGCTGTTTGCGTCATCATCAACCAGCACAAGCGCGTGCGGTAGTTCAAGCGGCGCGCCTCTTCGGATGACCATCCGTGGCGGCAGGCGTTCGGGAACAGTGCCTTCAGTGCAGCGAATTAAAGGGCGCGCCTCGGGATGCCAGTCGTACTGTTCAAGATCGATAACAGCGGCAAGACCGCGCCGCTTCTTCTGATAGGGCGTATCTCTTTCAATATAAATAAATCCGTGTTTCGGCTCACAGAAAACTCCGCTTTGTAAATAATTATTCATAGCGCAATGGATATCCGCGATTCTTTTTGAAGCGTCATCATCAGCCAAAAAAACTTCGGGGAAAATTAAATTCAAAGTTGAAGGTTTTCCCGCGGCGGCGGTTTTTACCTTCTCCCAATAGTCCCTGTCCTGCGTAAACTGATCGCAGGCAATCACCGGCCACTTTGAAAAATCATCCGCAGACTGCGTTTTCTTCGGCAGCAATATTGACGGTACTTCAATCCCTAACTTATTCATAATTCGGCATTGTAGCAGAATTTGCGATTTAAGACTATAATCAAATAATGCAGTTTCAGCGCCCGTCGTTTATACAGGAACAGCGCCTCAAAATGAATCCGCAGATGCTTCAATCCATTAAATTGATGGAACTGCCGATCGCGGAACTGCGCGAAAGAATTGAACAGGAACTGGAACGCAACCCCGCTCTGGAATTAATCGAAGATAAAAGCACCGTCCCGCTTGATGAACCTGAAACGAAAGGCAGCGAAAAATACGAATACTTTGAAACAACTTCGGATCCGGGACGCAGAAACAGCGCGCAGGCTTCGGAAGAACACAGGCGTTTTATCGAAGGCGTACTCACTCGTCCCGAAACTTTACAGGAAAATTTATTGCGCCAGCTTCAACTGGAGCCGATTTGTAAAGAATTAAGATCGCTTGCAGAAACTTTAATTCAAAATTTGGACGACAACGGTTTTCACAAGGAAGATCCGAATACCCTGTATGCCGAACCTCAGCCGCGTCTCGCGAAGGCGAAAAAACTGGTTCAGGGGCTTGAGCCGGCAGGATGCTGCACAAAAGATTACCGCGAATCACTTGCCGTTCAAATCGCGCTTTATTCTGACAATCCACTTGCGAAGACGCAGAGACACGGAGAACAAGGCGCGATAATAGAAACAATACTGGATAATCTGGAGCTTATAGAACGTGAAAAATACGCCGTTCTCGCAAAGAAATTAAATATTGATGAAGAAGATACGATTGCTATATGTGAATTTATAAAAACGCTTTCGCCGTTTCCGGGAAGGGCATTCGCTTCGATGTCACAAGTGCGCTATGTTGTGCCGGACATAAAAGTTGTAAGAGACAACGAGCAGTTTACCATCAATCTGAACGATGAAGCTTTTCCCGTTCTGGGAATAAACCGGAACTTTGAAAAATTCGGCGACTCAAAAGACAGGGCGGCAAGGGATTTCGCGCGGGAAAACATCAGAGAGGCGAAACTTTTTATAAGCCATTTAAGCCAGCGCAGCCAGACATTAATCCGGGTCGCAAACGCGATTCTGGAGTTTCAGCGCGGTTTTTTTATAAACGGTCCGAAATCGCTTGCCCCGCTTACCCTGGGAGATATCGCGAAAGAGCTCGATATCCACGAAACGACAGTTTCCCGCACCGCAAACGGCAAATATATGCAGACAGAATGGGGAATTTTTGAAATTCGGTATTTTTTCACTAATTCCATAAGCGGTTCGGGAGCGAACAGGTCGCAGTTTTCCAAAGAAAGCGTAAAAGAGATTATCAAGGAAATAATCGCTACAGAAAACCGAATTTTGTCAGATCAGGAAATTTCAGGCATTTTAAGCCAAAGGGGAATTGCGCTAGCCCGCAGAACTGTGGCAAAATATAGGAAAGAACTGGATATGGGCTCTTCCTACAGCCGAAGGCTGTAGAGATTAAATTAATTCGGGAGGTTCAAAATGAACTTAGACATTAAAGCGCTGCATTTTTCACTGCATGATGACGCCAGGGAGTATCTTAACAAAAAAATCGAAAGGATTCGCAACGCCGAAAATATGATCGTAGATCTTCTTATTACAATTAAAAAAGAAAAGGATTTCAATGTCGAAGCCACGGTAAATTTCCGCTGGGGCGTTTCTGTCCATGTAGAGGAAGAAGACTTCGATCTGACCAAGGCAATCGACCAGATGATGGATAAACTCGAAGCGAAAATAACCAAGGAAAAAGAAAAGGTGAAGGAAAAACGGTAACCTATTTTGGAAAAACACTCCTCTGTCTTTTCAGCCCGTCTTGAAAAATTTTACAGCTGGATGTCCTCGGAAGGCATCGCTCTTGTTATGCTCGAAGACTGCGAATCAAGACGGGATCAAAATATCCGCTGGCTGACAGGTCATCCGGGGGACGCGCTTCTCTTTCTTTCGCTCACAGAACCGAGAGCGGTACTTGTCGCGTGGGATGTAAACCTTGCGAAATTATACGCGGCGCAATCTTCGGCTTTGATCGTTTCTTACAATGATTTTGATCGCAAGCCAAGCAAGGCAATTGCGGCGATCGCGAAAAAATTGGGCATACCCGCCGGTTCACGAATCGAAATACCATGCGTAACGCCCTACCCTTCCTTCCTTGACTATGTAGGAGAGCTTACGGATTTTGACATTCTTTGCAGAGAGAGCGGCTCGGCATCGGAACTTAGAAAATTCCGCGCCGTCAAAGACGAAGAGGAAATCGCCGTTACGCGGAAAGCCGCGAATATCACAAACGAATTAATTGATACGCTGGAAAAAAATGTAATCGCGGGAAAAATTAAAACAGAAGCGGACGCGGCATTGTTCATTCAGGCGCAGGCGCGAAGAGCGGGCTGCGAAGGCACAAGTTTTGAAACGCTTGCCGCTGGCCCGGACAGAAGTTTCGCCATCCACGCGTTTCCCTCATGGACTTATTCCCCGTTCGGCACGCAGGGGCTTTCCATTCTGGATTTTGGAGTGAAACTCGGCGGCTACTGCACAGACGTGACTCTCACATTCGCCCGCGATCTTGACGCAAAGCAGGAAAAACTTGTAAACCTCGTGGAAAAAGCCGCAAAACTCGCGGTTTCTATGGCGCATAACGGAACGCGCGCAAAAGATATAGCCGCGGCGGTAGATAATCTTTTTTCCAAGTCAAAAAAGAAGATGCCCCACGGTCTTGGGCACGGCATCGGTCTTCAGGAACATGAATACCCGGTTATCAGGAACTCAGTCGGCAATGAATGGGTTTTGGAACCCGGCATGATCTTCACCATTGAGCCCGGCTTGTACGACCCGCTGCTCGGCGGCTGCCGCCTTGAAAACGACATTCTTATAACCGAAGCATCCTCCGCCTCCGCGCCGGGATATGAAGTTCTTACGACAGCCCGCATAATCAAGCTAGGCTAATTAAGTTAAATTGGGTATTCTATTGTTATGAAAGTATGGATTAAATTTTTAATCGGCTCCATTCTGGGAATGGCAATCGGTTTTCTTTTACCGGATAACGATACAGTTTTTCAGACTCTCGCGTGGCTTGAAAAACTGGCAATCGGCATAGGAAGATACTCGGTTATTCCGGTTTTAGTCTTCTCCCTGACTGTCGCGGTTTACGAACTTCGCATGGACGAACAATTTTGGTCGATGCTGTTAAAAAATTTCCTGTTTATAATCGCGGCATCCGCCTTTGTAATTTTCTCCGGCATTTTGGCGACAATGATTTTTTCGCCGGGAAGAATACCGATAGAAACTGTCGAACAGCTCGAAGTTTTAGGTCTTCATGTCGGAGACAACATTCTGGCGATATTCCCGCATAATATGCTTAGCGTGCTTTCAACAAACGGCGCGTATCTTTTCCCGGTCTGCGTTTTCGCGTTCTTCCTCGGCATGGGCTTGAACTACGACCGCAATTATTCCAAGCCTGTTATCTCGCTTGTAGATTCGCTTTCGCGGATTTTTTATCATGTCGCGTCTTTCTTTTCAGAAATCCTGGGATTCGCGCTGATCGTTTTATCGGCTTTCTGGGCTGTCCGTTTTTCTGACATTTTACAGGCAAAAGTATATAAGGATTTAATCATCCTTTTAGGCGCGTTCAGCGTTGTGCTTTGTTTCGGCATTATGCCGCTCTTCCTGTATCTGTTAAAACCGAAAACAAATCCATGGCGCGTCCTCTACGGTTTCCTCGGTCCCGCGATTACAGCCTTCTTTTCGGGCGATGTCAATTTCGCCATCCCCGTTCTAATGAGCCACTCGAAAGAAAACTTCGGCATACGCAGGCGATCAAGCGCCCTGTCCATGACATTATTCACAACATTCTGCAGATGCGGCAGCGCGATGGTAGCGGCGGCGGCCTTCATTGTAATTATCAAATCATATTCGTACTTAAGAATCGGCACTCTGGATTTACTGACGATCGGCGTCATTGCCTTCGGCATTTCATTTGTTCTTGCGCGTAACCCCGGCGACGGCGCATTCATCGCGTTATCCGCTCTTTGCCTTTCCTACGGCGGCGGCGAATACAGCGCGGGTTACCTCATTCTAAAACCGATGGCATTCTATCTTGTGGCAATCGGCGCTTTTATAGACGTTATGCTGAACGCCTTCGGCACCTATGTCGTAGCCCGAATGAACGGGTTTATAGAAGAGAAGAATCTGGTTCATTTTATATAGAGTTATATAGAGAAGATTTCTCGCAAAGAGCGCGAAGAGGAATTTAATTTTTTCATGGGTGACGCAAGAGTATTATTGGAAGGAATTGAGATTCTTTGTAAGAATGATTCTGATATAGAGCTGTTGATTGCACCTAACAGAGATAGAATTATTACTCTGCTTCAGCAATATATAAATGAAATAGAAACATTTAATCCGGCGTATGGTCTTGTGGGCGCAAACGACACAAACGAATTAATAATAAAACATATACTCGATTCTCTTGCGCCGCTTGGAATAATTTCCCGGCTCCGCGCCTCTCGCTGTGAAACTTCTCCGGCTATTGCCGATGCGGGTTCCGGCGCAGGGCTGCCGGGTATTCCTCTTGCGATTGCTATGCCTGATGCCGGTTTTACTTTAATTGAGCGCATGGGACGAAGAGCCGGTTTTTTACTGAATACAAAAGCGGTTTTATCCCTTAATAACGTAAATATAGAAGAGAGCGAACTGGAAAAAGTAACGGGCAGCCAATTCGATTTGATCACTTTCCGCGCATTTGCGCCTTTGGAGCCGAAGCTGTTAAAAACCTTATGTAAGGTTTGCAAACCCAACGGAATTATCGCCGCTTACAAAGGCAGGCGCGAGAAGATTGAAGAAGAAACAGCGTCATTGAAAAATTCAAATATTGACACTGAAATAATTCCTTACAAAACGCCGTTTTTGGACGAACAGAGACATTTGCTTGTGTTGAAAAAATAAAAAATAATGAGACTTGATAAAAAATTAAATAAATATTATAATTAGCTAAGAGTAAATAGTCTTAACCTTTTGTAAAATCAGCCTTATATTTTGTCAAATTCAGCCAATTTTATCTAAAACTTTGAAACATGAGATTTATTGTGGCGGACGAGAAAAACATTGTTAATATAACTCAAAAAAACGGTTTTGTTAAAACCGCAATCAGTAAACCGGAAAAATGGCTTTTAAATGCCGCATTTTCTATAGGGCTGGATTATTCTATTCTCACACATGAGATAACGACAGATCTTTTTATTCATAGTATGAAACGTCATGGTGATCCGGAAAAACACGGAAAAGCAACCATAAAAAAAGATGATTTTGACTACATTAACGAAATAATAAGAAAACCCGATTTTGCTGTTATTGGAGCAATACGAAAAACAAAATTTTACAACACATATGTAAAAATTTTAGATAATATTACTTACATATACTTTGAAGAAATGCTAATAAGCCGTAAAAATAAAGCGCTAAGAGGCAAGACTCTCTATAAGGTAGCAAGACCTCTGACACTTTATGAGGCAATCAATATTATTGTCAGGAATAATAAAACCGATATATCCAAAGCAAAGATTTTAAATTAAAAAAGTCCAAACAGCCGGAGGCAATCCCGGCGGTTAAGCGGAAACCCAAAAAGGTACGTCGCTCGGCGGAAGCCAAATCCGCCCCTCTGATGGACATTATCATTATCGTATAAACTGGCTTGCTTGTCAAGGTTATCAGATTTTTTCAAGGCTACATGTGACCGCCGATTTTATACATCGCTGCCGCATTCTCATGAAAAAACGCAAGCGCTTCACTTTTGTTTTTCATTTTCTTCCATATATGTATGTTTTATAGCAGAAAAAAATCTTTAAAATTCGTTCAAAACCGTGCGTAACTACTCATGACAGATTTTTGGAGATGTGGGAAAATTTTATATAAACCGCTTGAGCGGTAAAAAAAAATTTAGGAGTTTTTTATGAAAAAGAAGAAAATGACGCGCACTGCGTTATTTGCAGGAATTATCGCCATAGTTGCGATGATTGGGTTTTCACTGGCAGCTTGCGGTGATGACAGCGGAGGAGGCGGCGGAGGCACTGGCGGAACCAAGACAAAAACCGTAACGGTAGGAGCGCAAAACGGCACGCTTTTTGCGGGAAAACAGGGATTTACTGAATACCCCGTAACAACCGCGAATATCGCCGACGGCTTTTACGTTGTAACAGTGGCAAACCTTCCAAGCGGAGTAACTTCGTACAACGTAACAATCAGCGGTAATTCAGGCAAGCTCCTCCTTGAGGCTGATACAAGCACAACAGAGGCGACAACCAGCAATTTGACGCTGACACTGGACGGCGTTACATCAGCGGAGTTTGCTATTGCCATTGTTGTAAAAACCGTAACGGTAGGAGAGCAAAGCCAGCAACTTTATGAAGCATATTACTCACAGTTTTACTACCCCGTAACAACCGCGAATATCGCCAACGGCAAATACGATTTTACAGTGGATAACCTTCCAAACGAAGTAACAGTCTATGCTCCGAGCGGCTGGGGCTACGTAGAAATCATAGATAATTATGGCTATCTCAACCTTAAAGTTAGTGAAAGCGCAGCAGTGGTGACAACCAGCAATTTAACGCTTACACTGGACGGCGTTACATCAGCGGAGTTTACAATTACCATTGACCACCCCGGCTACTCTTGGACAGTAACCAGCACAACATATCCGGCTCAATCAATACAAACCTGCTTGGCCTGTAACGCAACAACAGGAACAGCACGCGACACCATAATAGGCGACACAGTACCCGGAGGCGGAAGAATCTTCTATATCGACACTGCAGGCTTTACAGTAACAGGCACAGACTCGTTTACCGCTTACTACCTAGTAGCCACCAGTATTAATGAGCGTTTTATTGCATGGGCATCATCAGCTTATGCCAGTACAGATATTACAGGAACCGGAACAGGAATAGGAACAGGCAGAGCAAACACAGCCGCGATTCTTGCAGTAGACGCAAGCGCTCCCGCTGCAAGGGCGTGTAAAAATTACACAGGCGGCGGTAAAGACGACTGGTTTTTGCCAAGTAAAGACGAATTAAATGAAATTTATAAAGCGGGAATAATGTCGTCAGGATATTACTGGTCTTCGTCGCAGGACAGTAGTAATCGCGCGTGGTATCAGAATTTTGAAAGTGGCTTTCAGTTCGGCTCTAACAAGAGTACCACCTACGTAGGTGACGTCATCTACGAAGTCTTTGCCGTACGAGCTTTTTAAGGTAGAGTTTGTAAGGCACTGGCGGACACCTAAAGGTGCCCTTACTTGTTAACAACATATCGGCATTTTTTGGTGCTACGCCATGCGGCATAATTCACCTACACCGCTTTGCGGTGCGGTAATTTGGCGGGGAATTCCCCTTTGCAAATATTTTTTGTGCTGTTAGGTGCAATGGTACAAATTAATATCTGTTCACCATCTGCTTTACTTCTATAAAAGCAGGTGGTGTACTTTATAAAAGGAGCAAGTTATGATAGAATTTAACGAATTACAAAAAGAATTAAAAAAGCAACTTAAGAATTGCGATCCGTTTTTTCAAGAACCAAAATACCAAATGATAGTTTGTTTTTACATCATCTATATATGCAAAAAAAAGTTGGGAAATGTAAAACATAATATTGACATAAAACCATATCAAAAAAGGGATATTTTGGTTGACATCATATCAAGAAAAAAACGCCTTTCAGGAATTGTAATAACCCAACGTAAGATTAAACGCTATTCTGAAAAAGAATACGAGTTGCTTGACCAACATGAATGAAACAATATTAACACTAACATGGATTTCCGCGTTTTTAACATTAAGTTTATGCGGTGTATTATTTTTGTTTTTGATAATAAACGGCATTAAAAACTGGCACAAGAAAAAAGATTTTATTTCATAAAACATATTGGCTGCTTAATAATTCAATATGAATAATGCCTGCATTTTTCAGCGGAAAAACCGCATAAGGGGGATTTCTATGGCAAAGTGTAATGAGTGTAACGGCAGCGGAAGTCTGAAGTGTTTTACATGTAACGGCACAGGCGAAGAAGGTTCAGGCGCGTATTACCCCGATCCGCGCGACCTCTGCCCATGAAAGACAAACAAAGTATTTACTGATGTTTAAAAATTATCATAGAGTGTAAACAGCAGGATTTAAATTTAACTATTGATAAATATCTTTGCGCATACTAATTGTTTTGCGATTTTTATTAAAAAGTTCTTCGTTTGGGACAAAACCGTTTTTCTGGTAAAACATAAAAACGCCTTCGTCATGTTCAACATCTGCGTCTACGGTGAGAAAACGAGCAGCAAACAGCTGTCGATTACAGGTTCGCGCAATATTCAACGCGTTGAAAATCATATATGTGCCAACGCCCTTGTATTTTTCCTGAGCTAACTGAGAAACGGCTAATTTCGCTATTTTTATCGCGGGAATAGTTTTAAACGGGTAGTTAAGATTATGAATTTCTTTCTCTGAAGCAGATAATTTTATAGCGTCAGCGATCACTGACATATAGGAAACGATAGTATCTGCTTTCCTTTCCCGTAACAACCACGTCAGCGCAACATGATCATCCTGAGAACGATGAGCGTCCTTTCTTAAATAATCATTATATTCAGTTATTGAACACGTAAAATCATCAAGTATTGTTTCAGGCGTTAATTGTTCAAGATAAAACAACTTATCAACATTTCGGAGATTTATTTTGATTGGGGATTTCATTTTTTAAGAAGCCTCAAAAATACTTCTTCTTCTGCCTTATGACGCTTTAAGGTCGCCGCCGATGGTCTGCGGCGGATCTCTGCAATGACTTCGAGAATTACTTTCTTGTCTTTAATCTCTGTCGGCTGGACAGGTTTTACTTTACACGCAGCCATTTGAATTCCTATGCTTAGAATATAACACATACAAATAAAAAAACAAGCGGCTTACGCGGATAACCGCCAAAAGATAAAATATTCGGCAGCGGTATTATTTGCATCGTTTGAACAGCGGTATTCCGGGAATGTTTTTATTATATACGGTTAAACAAATTCATTATTTTACACATTAAAGAAGAGACACATAACCGCCGATAATAACGTGAGGGGATTATGTCATATAAAAACGCGTCATCTACTTATAAAGAAACTACAGTTAAGACTGCCGGTCAGGGTCAGTTAATCGTCATGCTTTATGACGAGGCGGTAAGGCAAATGACCACTGCCGTTGAACTCATGCAGCATGAAAAAACCAAAAGAGAGCCCGGCAGAATCGAACAAATCAATAAAGCGGTTATGAAAACCGAGGAAATTATCACAGAATTGCTGGTTTCCCTTGATTTTGATCAGGGGGGAGAAATTTCCAAAAACCTGTTTTCATTGTACACTTGGTTTAATAAGGAACTTGTGGAAGCGAGCATCAATCAGGACATTAACAGAATGTTAACGGTAAAGGATATGCTTGCCGATTTAAGAAATACATGGAGCGCGGTGGCGAACCAAAAACCGGCTGAAATGCCCAGAGAGGCGGCAGTAGGTTTGAATATTGCCGGATAAACCGCGTATTAGGGAGGGAATATGGCAATTTTAACAGATGAAACTACAGCGGCAACGGAAATTAACTCGGCGGAGCTTGCCCAAAGGGTAGCGATATTAAAGCGTTTCAAGATACTGCTTTCGCAGCAGAGGGAAAGGTTCCGCTCATATCTGGATTTACTCGATAAACAGCAGAATGTAATTGAATCGGGCAGCGCGGAAGATTTATTAACCTATGTTGAAATAGAAGAAAAAATCGTTGCCGACATTTTCTCGATTCAGAAAGTTATAGATCCTCTGGAAGAAATGTACAACGCCGTTGTTTCGGGTCAAAACCCCGCGAAGATTCCAGTCAGGGCAGAAAGCGCGGAAAATTCAGACGAAGTGCCAAGCCTGAAAGCATCGCTTGAAAAACTGAAAAACGAAGCCGTTGTCCGCTCTACCAAGAACAAAGAACTTCTCTCCAAGCGTATGCTTGAATTGCGCCAGGAAATCACCACCCTGCGCAACAACCCCTACGCCGGAGCCGCAAGAACCGCCTACGGCAACACAAACAAAGCCTCTCTGATAGACCTGAAAGGCTAAAGATATTTAGTGGACGATACTGGGATTGACCGTGACTTCTTCGATTGTAGCCTTTAATGAGGATAAATAATGGGCGATACTGGATTCGAACCGGTGACTTCTACCGTGTGAAGGTAGCACTCTAACCACTGAGTTAATCGCCCGTTAATTAACCTTTGTCAAAAATCGCGGCTTTTGCAAACTGCTATTCTGTTTTTGCCGCGTCGTCGGCGGTGTCTGTCGGGGAGAAGTTGATGTTCTTTATAAAATCACACGCTTCTTTAGCGCCGACTTCCTTGTTCATGCCGGCGTCTTCCCATTCAACGGAAAGCGGACCTTTGTAGTTGATCGCGTTTAATTCGCGGATCAGGTTTTCAAAGTCAACATCGCCGTGTCCCGGCGAGCGGAAATTCCAGCCGCGCCTGACATCGCCCATGTTTAAAAAAGAGCCGAGAATCCCGGCTTTGCCGTCCAATGTTACCGCCGCGTCTTTCATACGGACATGAAGCAGCTGCCTGTGGAAATCGCGGATAAAGAGCGTTGGACTTACGCCCTGCCATACAAGATTGGACGGATCGATGTTGAATCCAATGGTCTTGCGATTCTTGAATTCTTTAAGAAGCCTCTCCGCGGTATAGTAATCGAAAGCAATTTGCCCAGGATGAACTTCCAGAGCGAACTTAATGCCGTTCTTGTCAAAGTCGTCAAAAATAGGAGTCCATGCTTTAATGATCTGCGCGTAAGCGTCGGCTATCATCTGCTCGGTAATTTGCGGAATATTATACCAGGATGCCCAAATCGGGCTTCCCATGAAACCTGTTACTATTTTTACGCCGAGGTTTTTCGCGGCAACAGCGGCGTATTTCATTTCCTGAACCGCCCACTTGCGGATTTCTTCCGGTTTTGTGCCTGCGCCGGAAGGCAGCAGAGCGCTCAGGCGCGGATCTGGATTTTCGCCGACACATTGACTTATAAAATGAGTTCCGATTGCAAACAGTTTTAACCCGTAATTTTTCAATATATTTTTACGTTCTTCCGCGTACTTAGGATCTGCCGCCGCTTTCTTAAGATCTAAATGATCGCCCATACAGGCAATTTCTATCCCGTCATAGCCAAAGGATTTTGCTTTTTCGCAGAATTTTTCAAAGGGCACATCCGCCCATTGTCCTGAAAATAGGGTTACTGGTCTTGACATACATACCTCCAAGGGGATTGTCTGGGTATAATAGAATAATAACAAACAAAATGCAAGTATATAGGTAAGGGAATATATGAATAATATCAGAATTTTCCATCTGCCGCCCGTTTTAACCGCCGCTGCCCTTCTGGCTGTCTCAGGTTTGTTTTCGGGATGCTATACGCTGACTCAGGGGGTAACCATGCTTGGCTACCTGAATCAGGCAATACCGCTGGAACAGGTTGATGATAAGGAGTTTGTCAGCCTTGTCGCGGAAATCCGCGAATTCGCGATGAAAGAACTTGGTCTTGCCGAAAGCCGCAATTACACAAAGTATGTAAATATTGACAGGGATTACCTTGCCGCGGTTGTTTCCGCTTCGGCGAAAGATTCATTTACCCGCCATGAATGGAACTACCCTATTGTGGGAAGAATGCCGTACAAAGGTTTTTTCAATGTTGAAGGCGCGCGCAAGGAGAGGGCGAAGCTGGAAAAAAAAGACCTCGATGTCTGGGTGCGCCCTGTGGACGCTTTCAGCACGCTCGGCTGGTTTAGAGACCCGCTTTATTCATACATGAGCAAATATTCGCCTTCAAGGCTCGCTGACCTTATCATTCATGAACTTGTGCACGCTACTGTGTTCATAAAAGGACAGGTAAAATTTAACGAAGAACTGGCTGAGTTTATCGGCTCCGAAGGCAGCAGGCTGTTCATGGAAAAACGATACGGACAGGATTCCGAAGAATACGCGAAAATGCTTACCTCAGAGGAAAACAGCAAAAAATACGTTGAGTTCATTCAGGAACTGATTCTTGAACTAGACGCCCTTTATTCAAGCCGGATTGGCAGGGAAGAAAAACTTATCGAAAAAGAGAGAATCATTAACGAAGCAAAGGAAAGATTCAACTCAGGATATGAAACCCGTTTTTCAAATGACAACTACAGAGGTTTTTCCGAATTGCCGGTTAATAACGCTTTTCTGGAACTCTACAGGCTGTATCACGACGAGGACAATTTTTACAATGATTTATACGAACGCGCGGGCAGCAATCTTACATCTTTTATTTCCGCCGCCAAAACAATCACCAGAAAAGGCGGAAACCCCAGAACGCAGCTGGAAAAAGCGCTGCTGCAATAGCTACTCCCCGCTCTCATAGTACAATTCCTGATAAACCCTTGCCGCGCCTAAAACTCTTTTGCCGTAATCTCTGGTTTCTAAAATCGGAACTGTCTCCGTAAACAAATCAACAGGCAGTCTGCTTGCCGAGCGCAGTCTTCGTATCCGGTTCTGTCCGCCGTTGTAAGACATCAGGGCAAGTATAGTATCGTCAAAGCGGGACATCAGGAAATCAAAATAAAATGTTCCAATATGAATATTTAATTCGGGGTTTGTAGAATCAATGCTGCCGTCGCTGCCTGAATAATCAGGACCGCCGGAGCGTCTTAAACGATCTGCCGTATCCTTCGCGGTGCCCGGCATAAGCTGCATCAATCCCACCGCGCCGGCGCGCGACACTACCGCGCTCATGAACGCGCTCTCCGTGCGGATAAGACCGTAAAGAAGCGACGGCGCATAACCGAATTGATCCGCGTAAATTTCTACCAGTTCACGGAAAGGAAGCGGAAACATTAGTTCCCAATTGCGCCTGTCCCTGCCCTGATCTTCTTTGTATATGTAAAGAGAGGCAAGGCGCATGGACTGTGAATACATTTCTTCTTTGTCATACGCTTGCGCAAGAACGCGCATTTCACCGGGAGTTAATTCCCTCTCCAGCGCTCTTAAATACGGAATGGAATGTTCCGCCGCGCCGAATATGAAAAAATCAAAAAGAAAATGCATGGCCTGTGAATATTCAGAAACAGGTATATCGCCTGAACTTGCGGCAAGCTCAAAGAACGGCAGCCCCAGAGCATCCGCGCTTAACGCGCGGTAATAAAACGCGGGCACGGAAAAAATAACGCCTGCGTTATACGAAATGCGGTAATAAGCCGAAGGATCTCCTGTTTCCGTATCCGCGATACGCGCGGCTAAACGCGCGTCTGATGGGTTAAGATAATCGTATTCGATCAGACGCGCCATAACCCACGCGTAGCTTATTTTTATATTGCCGGCTTCTATGTTTTGTATCAAATTAAAAGTCTTTACAAGATTGCTCCATTCCCTTGCGGAGACAAGCTTGTGCAGAAATCTTTCCATGATGTCGTTATAATAGCTGACCCTGTGCCATTTTGAAACATGCTGTTCCAGCTTTTCAATAAAACCGCTGGAAGGTCCCGTAATTACAGAATCCAGAATGTACCAGATACAGGCATCCTGCTGGTTTAAATCGGGCGCGTCAGTTATGGCTTGTTCAAAGAAAGAGACAGCTTTGGCGCTCTGCCCTCCCATCCTGCGCGAAACCCTGGCGGCGTAAAAATTCAGCCTGTAACGCAAATCCATAAGCGCATCCGGCGCGTCGGGCATTTCATTCGGCAAATTTTCCGCCCACTTTTGAAAAAGAACAATGCCTTCGTCCTTTGTCTGCGTGTACACAAATGTTCTGCCAAGCGCGTTTATCAACCCCGGATATTCCATAAACAATTCCGGCAGCCGCTCAGGCCAGACGCCGTCATCCTGAAAAAAACGGAAAAGCGAAAGAGCCTCGTTATACTGAAGCCGCGAAACCGCGTAATACCCCGCCGCCGCCGCTGTCTCGTTATGTGAAAACGAAACTTTTTTCTTTGAACATTCGTTTAATAAATACTTTCTCGCTTCGGCAAAAGACGCCGTATTTAAATCATTGTTAAGAAGAAAAGAAAGAGAGCGCTCTTTTATAATATCCCGCTCCTCACCGGATGTAATATCAAAAACGTCAGCCCAAAAACCGTACGCTTCTTTTTTAATCAACTCGGCGGTTTTACGCGAAATGTTAAAACCCTGCGCATATAAAACCGCAAGCTCTTCCGCGGCGTAGCGTCTTACATATTCGTTAGGGCTTGAAAGAGCTTTTTCAAACAAGGCGGCTTTTTCATCGGTTGAATCATTCATCAGAGCGAGATAAAAATCATTTTTAGAGACCTGAGAAACGCATGAAAAGGTAAACAGCGAAAAGAAGAGAAAAACACACAGCCGCGCGAAGGAGCCAAAGGCATTGTAGTTGTGCATTTATCTCCTTCGTTAGCTTCGCCGCAAATTAATTTCTTGGAGGAATACGAATCGTCCTTCCTGAAATGATCAGGTTCGCGTTACGAATATTGTTAAACCGCGCAATCTTCGGATACTGCCACGGATCGCGGTAGAACGCTTCCGCTATGTCCCATAATGTGTCACCCCAGCGAATCTTATAATTGACGCCTTCTCTTGGAATTGTGGCGGGAACGTTATACGAAGCAACCGGAGGATTTCTGCCGTCTGAACGGCGCGCAGTTTGTCTCTGCACAGGAGCGGCAGGCGCGTGAATCACAGGCGGCGGCGCTATTACCTGCTGAACGGGCTCTGTCTGCCTGACAGGTTCGGGTTCCGGCTGTCTGACCGGCTCCGGCTGTTTTGCGGCAGGTTCAGGCTGTTTTTCGGGCTCCGGCTGTCTTACGGGTTCAGGCTCGGGCTCTCTGACAGGTTCATACACTACCGTTGCAGCCGGTTTATTAAACCATGAACGGACAACATCCATACCGCCGAGGAAGAACAGCCATCCGGCTAAAAGCCCTAAAAGCAGCAATATGATAATTAAAACAATAATCCATGTTTTTGACGATCCTTGTTTGCGAACCTTATCCGCCTGATTGTACAAGCCGGACGGAGGCTCCTCGTTCGCCTCCAGTTCAAAGTCGGGAAGATCGGCATCGCGGGTAGTTTCGTCGAGAGATTTTAATGAAACATTTAAAATATAGTGCTCTCCGCCCGCGCCGGTATCAAGATCGATCGCGTCAGCGATAATCTCGCCGTTCTCGTCAGAGGAAATAATCATTTCGATGGAAGGATCTCCCTTGGGCTTGGGCTGAACATTTTCAATTACAAGGCTGCCGATATACTGAGCGTCCGCCATGGCGCTTGCCTGGCTCCTGTATAAATCAATTTGGACGCTGGGCTGGTTATCGTGGACTGTGGTAAGAATTAACTTCTTTTTAATTGAGGAATTCTCTTCCAATATGGGGTAGAATTCTCCGTTGGCGATTTTAATGCCAATATTTGATGCCATGGGGTTAGCTCCTTTTTCCCGGGCTTTAAAAACAGCCTTCTTTTAAGTTTAGACTTTAAATTTGCCTTCTGTCAAGAGTTACGGGTCTCCAATAAACAGAAAAATCAGCGGAATTAAGCCAAATTATGTTAATATTAATGCATTTATCGGCAAAACCAGTATCAAAAAACAAAAAAATGACCGATAATAGAAACTATGAGTCCTGTAATTATCGGTGTAGTCGCTGTAGTATTTATCGCAGCCGTCATTTTGCTTATTTTAAACATCACACGTAACTCTTCGATGATTGGAGGAAGAAGCTCCAAAGACCGTGAAGCCGCAGTGAAGGAAGCGAACAAGCGTTTAGCCCAAAACCCCAATGACCCGGAAGCGCTGCACCTTCTTGCGGGCGTATATTTCGATGAACAGAACTGGGACAAGGCGATGAAAGCCTACGAAGCCGTCGCGGATCAGCTTGCCCAGAAACAGGTTCCCGGAGTTGATAATTTTGAAGTCTATTTAAGATACGGCATCTCGGCGAAAAAACTAGGCATGTTCGAACAGGCATACAAGGGCTTTTCGATGGCGAGATCATTCAGGCAGGATAATTTTGAAGTAAACTTTGAACTTGGCTCACTAGAATTTGAAAGAAAAAATTATGAAAAAGCCGTTCAGTTACTCCAGCAGGCGCGCATACAAGACCCGGAAAACCCCGCCGTTCTTCGCTGTCTCGGACACGCGCTTTTCAGGTTAAAAAAACCGAAAGAAGCGATGAGCTTTATCCGCAAGGCGATAGACCTTGCCCCGGAAGACAAGGAATCCCTTTATACGCTTGCCGAATGTTACCACGAAGCAAATCAAACCGAACAAGCTCTTAGAATCTTTAACCATCTGCGCGCCGACCCGAACATGGGTCCGAGCTGCTGTCTTACCGCTGGAACCATCCATTTGGATACAAGGCAGTACGAAGCCGCCATTCAGGATTTTGAGATCGGCTTGAGGCATGTAAATATAAAAGCGGACATTCTTGCCGAATTGCGCTACAAACTATCGACAACATTGATCAAGTTAAATGAAATCGGCAAAGCGATCCCGTATCTAAAACAGCTTCAATCTGAAAACCCCGGCTATAAAGATGTAACAGTCCTTTTGGGCAAATACATCGAGCTAAACGCAAACCGAAATCTGCAGGTGTTCCTTATGGGCTCTCAGGCTGATTTTATCGCCATTTGCCGAAGAATCGTAATGACATACTTTCCGCGCTCTAAAGTAAAAATTACAAATATTTCCGTAAACAAAAATGAATGGGCGGATATCCTTACAGAAATCGACACAGTAAAGTGGTCGGATATAATTATGTTCCGTTTTATCAGAACGCAGGGTTCGATTGGAGAACTTATCATAAGAGACTTCCATTCACACCTTAAAGACGCAAAAGCCGGAAAAGGCGTCTGCATCACCGTAGGTCAGTATACGGAAGAAGCGAAAAGGTACACTGAAGCCCGCCTCATCGATTTAATCGAAAAAGAAAGGCTTCAGGCGATTCTCAATTCGCTCGACGCGAAAACCGCGGCGGCAGGAAAGAAATAAATTTATTCAGCATCCGCAATTCTCAGAGTCAGCAATAAAGGCAGATGATCGCTAAGCCCCATCCCTGTTTTAGCATTGTAGGGAACCGGTATTCCGTTGGCATTGGCGAACGGCTCAAAATTGACGATAACAGTTCTTTCATATTCCAAACCAGATTTATCAAAAAACTGCCTGGAAATTAAAAAATGATCGATTGTTTCCCACTCATATTTATAAAAATACGATCCATTTTCGAGATCGCTGAACCACGGTGAAAACAGCATAACGCTGTCTTCGGGAAAGTACGCAGGCTCAAAATTTTTGTTATCGCTTATAACAAAAAAATCCTTCTGCGTTCCCTTTGTAATTCTCGCGCAGTACGGATCATCGGGAACAAGAGCGCAAATTCCTCCGGCGCCCTGCTTGTAAAATTCATCGTAATTTTCATTTAAATCTCCCGCAATAATAACTCCGGTATCGGGCTCGCTCTGTAAAAGCTCGCGAATACGCCGCAAAATTACTCTGGCGCAGGCTTTGCGGACGCCTTCCGTCTCTTCATCGCCGCCGATCTTCGATTTCCAGTGACAGACAAAAACAACAAATTCATCTTCCTTCGCCTGAACTCTCGCTTCAAGAACAGGACGCGGCGCGGTATCACCGTTAATGGTTATCGAATGCGCTTTTACATCCGCCAGCGGAAAACGGCTTAAAATCCCAAGCCCAATCGCCGAACCGGGGTTATTCGCAAAATGACTGTACAAATACTCATTTGGCAGCTCTCCCGCAAGGTCTTCCAGGATTTGATGGGACTCAATCTCCTGAAGCATAATAATATCCGGCTTTGGCGAAATCTTATCGATAGCCGCGCAGATAGTATTTAACCTGCCAAGATATTTTTCCGCAGACCACCCTGCCGACTGCAGAAACTCGTCATACTCAAAACCGTCGTCCTTGCCGTCAAACAGGTTATGAATATTCCATGTCATCAGGGTAACTCCGGCGGTCTCCTGTACCGGCGTTTCCTGTTCCGGCGAACATCCCGTCAAAGCCGCCGCGCCGGCAAAGACCAGCCCCGCCAAAGCAAGCCCTGTCAAAGCCGGAAGCAGAAAGAGATAAATAAACTTCTTCATAACAACCTCCAAAAAATTGTTTATACATATATGGCGCGGACTCTGCGTTTCGCTTGACCGAAAACGAAAAAAAATTGAAATATTTTTGTTTTGCTGTACAGGTATGCGGAAATTATTACGTTTTTGTATCTTTTTCAGAGGTGACTGACACTTTTTTAATTTTATTTTAATGTTTTGGATTTTCTTAAAAGGTGACTAACACAACATCATCAACCTAAGAAATAAAGTGAAAAAGGTGTCAGTCACCAGCCCTAAAAAACGGTATAGTCCTACCCCTGCGCCACTTGACATTTTTTACCATTTTTTGTACTCTTAAACTCCCGTTACAATTAAAGAAAAGGTGATAAAAGGTTAAGGTTATTGATATGAAGACAGTATTTGAAAAGCCTGCGTCGGTGGAACGAAAATGGTTTGTTCTTAATGCCGACGGGAAGATTCTGGGCAGGGTCGCCGCTAAGGTCGCGTCCATTGTCCGGGGTAAAAATAAGGCGAATTTTGTGCCCCATCAGGAAATTGGGGACTTTGTTGTTGTTATAAACGCGGATAAAATCGCAGTTTCAGGCAGAAAAAGTCAGCAAAAGATGTATTACAAGCACTCGGGTTATGTCGGCGGCTTAAAAGCCAACAATTTCGAGAAAGTGATCGAAAGACACCCGACAATGCCGCTTGAATTAGCCATTAAGGGCATGCTTCCCAAAGGACCGCTCGGCAGAAAAATGGCGAAAAACGTCAAAATCTATGCCGGCACCGATCATCCGCACGGCAGCCAAAAACCAGAGCCGATAGAGGCGTAAGAGGAATACATGATTAAGAATCTTGGAATAGGTACAGGAAGAAGAAAAACTTCGGTAGCACGGGTTTATGTCCGTGACGGAAGCGGCAAGATCACCATCAATGATAAAGATATCGCCGTTTATTTCCCGATGGGCGAACACGTTCAAATGGTACGCCAGCCTTTAATGGTGACTGCCTGCGAAAACAAGTTTGACGTTTTAATCAACGTTTACGGCGGCGGCAGCAATGGTCAGGCGGGAGCTTGCAGGCATGGTCTTGCGAGAGCGCTCTGTCAGGTTGAGCAAGCCAATTACGCGAGTCTTCGCGCAAACGGCTATCTTACACGCGACCCGCGCATGGTTGAACGCAAGAAATACGGTCGCCCCGGCGCCCGCAGACGCTTCCAGTTCTCCAAACGCTAGTATTGGAAAAAAGCGAAAACAGTACAACTACCACTTATATAAACACAGAGAAAATCGCTTTGCGTTTGATTGCAAGAGCGGAGCAATGTTCCCGCGGGCTTGCTTTAAAGCTTGAAAAACGTAAAGGCGATCCCGCTAGTATAAGCGAAGTAATCTCAAAATTAACGGAACTAAAATTGATCGACGACAGCCGTTTCGCGCGTCTTTGGCTTGAGTCGCGGATGCGCTTAACGCGAAGCCCGCGTCAGCTGCTTTCTTCGTTATGCGCGCGCGGAATTGAACAGGACGACGCAAAAGCCGCCATTTCGAGCGTGTTAGACGAAGAGGCGGAAGCTGCCCTCATTGCGCGGTTTGTAAAAAAGCACGCGCGAAAGGCAGGCAGAAAAAATGGCGGCGGCGAAGACAACGCGCGGGCGCTTAAGTACTTATTAAAAAACGAAGGTTTTTCCATCGCGGCAATTAAACAATTTCTCGGAGAAGAATAATTCTAAACTGTAAAAATAACGCTGTGTCTTTATTTGCCTATTATCAATTGCGCAACATATCTTGTTAAGAAGAAGATCAAAAGAAGCATAAGGATTGGGAAAATAACATTTATAAACAGGAATATGATGTAATACTTAACGGCATCGTCGATCATCGAATCGCTCATATCTTTTACTCTCGGCATGAAATTTATTATTGAGTTTCCTGTCCTCCGCGTTCTTGCGATATCATCTTCCATAGTTTTAGCGGATTTGCCTTTTTCCTCTATCGAAGCGACAAGAGTGTTAATTTCTTTCGCCATTATTTTATTGCCAAGAAACGAAGACACCTGAATCGAAGCCGGTATTGCGAAGGGAATGATAAGGCTGATCAACACCGAAGTAATAAAAATCCTGTGCAATTTTGTTTTATCTTTATGCGTCCATAAAATTATCAAAGCAATCAACGCGCACAGCGGGATCAATATAAGGAAACCAAGGTACCCGGAAACCGAAAGCAAAACCTTTTGAAAAGTAACAGCGGAAAACGCTCCCAAAAGCATGGCGGAAACCTTAGCCAAAGCGGTTTCGGTCGGAGTCAGGAACTCCGCAGGGTTTACGGCGCCTTCGACAAAGTAATTGCCTCTTACCTGAGCGGACTGCATAACATTGATTACGCCGTTCATCGTTTTAAGAGCAGACCATACATTTAAAATTTGACTTGATTTATCAAAGAGCGGCTTTTGCACGCCTTTTTCAGAACTGATTTCCGGTATCAATAACGCGGAAACAGACCCTCTTGCTTTTGGTAAAACCGAAGGCGAAGCATCCTGAGCGGAGCCGGCTGAAACTTTCGCTTCTTCGGCGCTCGCGCTATTGGCGGTCTGGCATGATATCAACCCAAATAAAAACGAACCGCTGCCAATTAATATCAGTAAAATGGTATACAGGATATACTTCGATTTCATAATCTAAGCTTATTATAATACAAAAAAGCGCATTTAGCCATAGCGCGGTTTATGCCGATTTTAATATATGATTATTGGATTAACAGGACCATACTGCGCCGGGAAAAACCATATTTCGGCGCTTCTTGAATCGCGGGGTCTCCCGGTTCTGGATGTTGATAAATTGGGTTATCAGGTTTTGGAAACCGAAAAAGAGAGCATCTTCGCCCAGTTCGGACTTGACCTGAAAAAACCGGACGGCGCTCTGGACAGGCGGCTTCTGGGACAGCGCGTTTTCGGGCAGCCTGAAAAACTTGCCGCTCTTGAAGCCATCATACACCCTCCCGTAAACCGCCTGACTGATGATTGGATAAAAGCGCAAAAAAGTCATTGCGTGATAAACGCCGCCCTGCTCCACCGCTCTTCGGCATTCAAAACCCTTGATAAAATCATCCTCGTTTCCGCTCCTCTTTTAACGCGAATTTTAAGGGGGAAACGCCGCGACCGCCTTTCATTCAGCCAGATTTTCAAGCGTATAGCCAGCCAGAAGGATTTCTACGCTCAATATTTATCAATAAACGCCGAAATTTATAGAATGGAGAACCGTAATAATGGGTCTCTAAGCTCCCGGAGGCTGGAACGCCGGATTGACGCATTTATAAAGGGGATTAATCAAGATGGATAAAGAAATGAAAAAACTTTTATTGGTCGCTGTTTCTGTCGGCGTTTTTTTACTGGTGACAATTACTGTCGCGATAATTGTGCTGACGCCTAAAACACAGGCGCAAACGCCCGCGATTTCGACATCAAATCCCTATCAAAATACAACCATGCCCGTTCAGGAAATAATGCCCCCTCAGCCGGCGGTAATCGGCGTTCAGGAGCATAACTTCAGTCTGGACTATTATGAAGAACAGGCGGAAGTTGACACTGATAACGGCTATAGTCTTATGATACATGTCCCAATACCAACCACAGCGGCAGTTCCTGACACAGGAATGCAAATCATCCCCGAGACTTCTGCTCCTGCAATCAAGACTCCGGAGCCTGCCCCGGCAAAACCTGCCCAAACCGCAGCGGCAGCAAAACCCGCAGACTCAAAACCAGCAACAGTTAAAACGACAACCGCGGCAAAGACAACGCCTGCGGCGAAGACGACAAGAATGACAAACGATTTTTGGGTGCAGACAGGCGCGTTTTCAGCGCAAGTCAGAGCCGAAGACGCCAGAGAATTACTTGCGGCAAAAGGCATAACATCGATTATCGAAAACCGCGAAATAAACGGCAGAATCTGGTACCGCGTAAGGCTTGGACCATACACCTCGGAAAGGGAAGCAAATCACTGGCTGGAGATCGTCAAATTGATAGATGGCTTCAACGACAGCCAGATTCGCCAGTCTGTCAGGCAAAACTAGAATTCACTTGCCCAAACATTGTATTTCCACTATCATTAACAGACTGGACAAAAGACTCCGTCTTGTGTACATTAAATTTATTAATATTAGGAGCGGTGTCCGAGCGGTTGAAGGAGGCGGTCTTGAAAACCGTTGAGCCGAAAGGTTCCGGGGGTTCGAATCCCCCCTGCTCCGTTGCTTAAAAATCCAAAGGATTTTTAAGCTTGGAGTTTTACTGCGTAAAACTCCATACAGCCTTACAATTTGTTCTATCACAGAGAGGGTTCGAATCCCCCTGTGCGGCAAGACTGTAAAAAAAACTTTGGAGCGGTGCGAGAGAGGCCGAATCGGGCTCCCTGCTAAGGAGTTGTGCCCCGCAAGGGTACCGAGGGTTCGAATCCCTCCTGCTCCGTAATAAAAAAAACGCTTTGCGTTTTTTTTATTTTCGAGTTTTGCTTTGCAAAACTTCATACTGTCTTACAATCATCGTATAGACAAAAGAAGCTGTAGCTCAGCTGGATAGAGTACAAGATTGCGGATCTTGTGGTCGCACGTTCAAATCGTGTCAGCTTCAAAAGAGTAATGAGAATGAAGAAATCTAATTGGGTTTATCGTGAGCCGATAAAAGCCGCAGGTTATAACAAAACTGCCGGATAGGTGAATCGCTTCCGGGCGGCTGGCAATTCAATGAATAGTCTCCATTGACATAAATCACATCAAAAGCTACAGTAAACACAGCTCTTAAGGAGAGATGCGAGAGCGGTTGAATCGGGCGGTCTCGAAAACCGTTGAGCCCGCAAGGGCTCCGAGGGTTCGAATCCCTCTCTCTCCGTTACATTAATTTTACAAAAATAAATCAAATTAATAATTTTCTATAAAATTATTAAAAGGCGAAAGAGGGATTCGAACCGGAGTACTGCCGTAAAAAATTAAGGCGAATCCTTCTCTCCGTACCGCCAACCAGGCTTTACTTCACACACACATAGTAAATATCAAAAATAATTTACTTTTTTTGCAAATTTTTAACTTTTCGATCAAGCTTTTTGCAGAGTCCGCTCCGGGCGCGCCGCTCTCGCTAAAGCGTTCGCGCTGTATTCATCTCATCGTCCTTAACAGGCGCCACGCCTTGCTGCCTTTTCATCCACACGCTGCGCGTGCATTATCGGGCGCCATATATAGGTTTGCAAATTTTTAAATAAATTCTTATCTTAGGGTAATTGTCTCATAAATATATAAACATGTCAACCCAAAAATGCAAAAAAATCATCATTTTTTAATAAAAAAAATATATGTCTCAAATATGACTCAAGATACTGATCTTCCCTGCCGATAAAAGTAATCCAATGGCAATTTTAGTGTTAAGCGAGACAGCCAAAGTTTTAGGTATAAATACCTATACTTTGGAGGCGCTCGCCAACAACGGCAGTATACCATGTACGCTTGTCAATAATCAACTTCGGTTTGATACCAGTGTTATCATGGACTGGATGCAAACAAACCCAAAAATAACCTTTTCCAGGGATCATACTGTTACCCTTGCAAAGCAAATTCAACATATGTTTCCTGCGGTAATAAACAATTTAAAATCAATCGACGCAAGATTCTCTCCCGAACGAATACCAAAACTTTATTATTTAAGCAAAGTTAAAAATAAAAAGCATGGTTTTTTATACTATGTCCGTTACATGGTAAACGGAAAATTGATACCTTCGCGCTGGAATACGCATACTAATATTTTAAAAGCGGCTGAATTGTATGCAGAGGAAAATAGAGAAAAATTACTTCTAAAATATTATGAACGTAAAAATCCCAAATATGCAAAATGTAGCATTTACCATATGTTATCAACTTATTACGAGAAACATTCAGAGCTTTTCATGGAAGCCGAGGAGCGCGGCAGAGCGCTTACTGACAGCGTCCGTACCACATATCATAATTTTATTAACAGAAGATTTATTCCTTTCTTAAAAGATAATCGAATTGAAAAATATGAAGATATAACACCGCCATTACTTGCAAATTTCCAGACATATTTATTAAGAAAAAACATTACTCCATATACAATTAACCGGCGTTTTGGAGCAATACGCGCGATCTTCGATCATTTAATTATGAGAGGAATTATAATTGATAATGTCATTAACAAAGTAACCGGATTAAACGAAAAGAAAACAAAGAAAAAAAGGAAAAAAACCAGAGGCGGATGTTATGAGATCAGCCTGCTGGACGGTGTTTTTAACAGGCAATGGAAAGAGGAAAAAGAATATCTTTTAAATTTGCTAATACATACCACAGATATACGCAATAATGAAATAGAAAATATAACGCCGGATGATATATTTAAAATTAAAAATTGTTTTTTTATTAACATTAAAGGCCGGGAAATACACGGAGAGCAAATTAGTAAATCTGTAAACGGGATCCGAATTGTACCTCTGCACCCTTTTGTTTATAATAAAATTAATAATTATATTTCAAAAAATAATTTTACAAATAATGATATTATTTTTCCATTTAAATCTGGATCTTATATTTATAATAAAGCATGCACACTTCTATGTGAAAAATTGGCAGCAAAATTAAAAATAAAAAAATCTGAAGTTAAGGATTATCTGGAAAAAGAAGCAATTACTTTTTATTCAGGCAGACACTATTGGAAAACTCTTATGAATTCAAAAAAACTTGGCGATGCTGAAGAGTATTTCATGGGTCACAAGATTACCGCCGATGTAGCAAAAATTTACAACCATCGTGATAAGCAAGGACAAGCAATCCTTGTGCAAAAAGCAAGAGAAATATTTAAAATTCTTGATACGACCTTACTTAAAAAAGCAAGTTTGACAAAGGAAAAAAAGTCAATAATAAAAAAACAAGTGTCACAAAAACAGACCAATAGTAAAACTGTAAGAAAGCCTGGTAGGAAATTTGCTGCTTAATTGCAATGAGGTATATTCATGGAAGGAATTATAACCGTTATCATTATAGGAATTATTTTAAACGGAATAAATAATTAAAGAAGCGTAAAAGCTCCTTAATAATTGGGTAGTTGCTTATAGGGTTTTGATGTCGATTGTCCGGGACTTCCGTCTTCTTGCCATTGATTGTGTGCAATATCTCCTACTTTTCCTAAGACTTGCATGTCGTTATCCATAAAAATAATTTGAAGATTGTCCTTAACATATCCACTACTGTTTTGTTGCCTAGCTAAAACATATAAGTAGTCTCTTAACACATACCAATCATTTATAAAATTACGATAATCATTTCTTGAACTCAATGAACGTATATAGTTATTTGATTCTATACTTAAATTCACTTTTACCTGATTAAGAAATTGGTCATTTTGTTGTTTTTTTCTTTCTGTATCTGCATTCAATACAGTTATACCGAATCCTGCAGCAGAATTAAATGCATCTGAAACCGTAGCTCCTGACCCATATCCACCAGTCGTAGCGACACAGTTAATTACTAAAAACATGAATAAAAATAAAACAAATATTCTGAAAATATGATTGATAATTTTATTTTTTAACATGACTTCTCCCTATCATAAACTACCATTTTTATAATCTCTTATTAAAACAAAAAAAGCAAGTCTTAATTAAAAAAATTATTGTAAAACCGGCACCGCTAAAGCCGATACCGGTTAATAAACCAAGGAGAAAATCCGCCTAATTAAACCCAAAGTAAAACCTTGTCCGAAATCTTCACGCCCTTAGCCATGAGAATCCGGCAGGCTATCTTCCCCATAAAATTGATAATGCATAGACTTGAGAGAATGATAAGAGGAATCAAGACTTGAAAGTACTTCCTCATCCAATCCGCGACTGAGTTTTTCAAGTTCTTCGATTCTTGTGATAAGGTAGAGAACGAATCTGTCATATTCTTCAAGTGCTCTTCGGAATTCAATCGCGCCGCTTCGGAGTCTTTCAGTAAGATCTGCGAGGAATCGTTCTGATTCATCCAATATTGCACGGCTTCGTTCGTTAATGTATCGTATTTGTCGAAGGCTGTCCAAACTGCCGACGATAGCCTCATTTGCATCGATGATAACTGGCTGTGACTGACATCCTGTGGATATAACGGCAAAGGCAAATAATAAAAAAACAGGAATAATAAACCAAATAACTTTAAATATTTTATACACATTCTTCCTCCTAATTAAAAACACCTTATTTCATAATGCGGCCAATCAGCGGGATTCCAGTCCGCGCCGCAGGTAAGACCTGCTTTACTGCCGCACCCTCTAATTGTTGTAAACTGACTGCGAAAATGAGCCAAGTCCCATGTCGGATTCCCGGCGCCGTCAACCGGCAGCACGTCCATCGCCAGCCCGTCAATATGCTTGCTCTTAAGCGTCCACGTAATCACGTAGTTATCTTTTTCTGTTCTTAGCAGGTACAATCCCGCTTCAGCGCGTTTTTTATTTACAGCCTCAAGAGTCTCCCTGCCTTGCGCATAGTATGCTTCCTGCACAAGTTTCTTTCGCCTTCCCTCGAATACGATATATTGATTTTCTCCAAGCGCATTATCAAGATTCATTAAGAACGTCTCAAAAACCGGCTGCGCTTCTGGATCCAATTCCGCAAGCATCCTTTTACTTCTTTCTGTCATTTTCCCCTCCTTATCTTTCCAAATCTTTTATATACCCTTCATTTTTTCTGATGGGTTCATCACATGATGACATGCGCGCTGATGCGGTTTTAAATTTATCTTTTTCTTTGTTGTATCTGTCAATTTTTTTCTGACAGCCTTTAATATATATGCTGCTGGCGCCGTCAAAATATTGGTATAAAATGTCTCTGACGGCTTCTTTTATAACGGAAAATTGAGCATAGGATTCATCACATTTAACCTGTCCCACCTTTGCCGCGAGAACTTCGTATTTGGATTCCACATTTCTTAACAGGGATTCTACATATTTCTCGCGGTTCGCTTTAGCAAGCTTTTGTTTTAAATTATTCCTGCGCACTCTTTTTTCAAGTTCTACTTTTAAAATCGATGTAAACTTTTCAAATGTAAAATAGCAATGATCTTTTAAAGCCAAACTTTCTATCTGGTAATTTAGACTGTCCACAAGATCGTAAAGTTCTCCGTTAATATCATGATCTACTTCCTCTGAAAATTTATGCAGGTTTTCTTTTAAAAGTATATCTTCGTCTTTCTTTGCTAACAAACGGTATACACCGCCGATATTAACTTCTTTATCTCCCAGCTTTATTGAAAAACCATTTCTAAAAATAATCAAAATAACAACAATAACGAAACCGCAGACAGTAATAACGTGTTCTAAAGACATATTTGCGACATCTATTTTTACATCTGCTTCTGCGTTTACATATTGAATACTAACACAGAGAAAAAAAACAAGAACGAAGATTTTAATTAATTTGGATTTTCGGCGCATAGACACTCCTCGCGCGTTCCCCCACGCGCTATTTGGATTTGTCTATTGACGCCGAATTGTCAATAGGATAATTCTATATTATCAAAAATAAATAAGCTTGTCAAGTACTAAAATATTTCTTTTATTTTTATGCTTAATTTATACGAGGGAATAAATCCCACATTTTAACGCCTGCACAATTAGCAAATCATGGGCATTCATTAAGTCTCAATAGGGCTGCTGCTGGTAATGTTAATACCTACTTTGGCGAGTCAGTTAGTGCAACACCTTATACACGAACTTACAGCACGGATGAAACTGGAGACAATCAACCTCACAATAACATGATGCCCTATATTACTATTTTTATGTATAAACGCACTGTTTAAGCGGTTCTTTTATAAAAATAACAGGTAATATATGGCTGTATGTTATTGTGAGCCGTATCTCCTCCAGCCTCCGCTGTTTCAGATTTACCAAAATAATTACCATTTGAGTTACCCGACCACATCGGCAATGAGGTAGACGAAGCATCCCTATACGTATGAGAGTGCTTTGGTATCTCTGCAACTAAAAGTTTGTGGGATTTATTCCCTCCTTTAATTTCGGCAGCTGTTTGGTTGACTGCGCCTGCGGACATTGAACCGCCGTGCTCCGCTAAACTCGGGTTCAATGTTGATGTTGAATTGGCTTCGCTGCTTCCAACACCCATCGGAACGCGTCCCATTCCCCATCTAACCCATGTACCGCCATGCTTACTCGCCATTTCTTCTATCGTTGTTTCATCACTTGCGCAAGTCATATATATTGAACCAACGGGATTTTGCACCAGGAAAGCGTAAGGATTTATTAATTGCCAGTAAGTACCGTCAAACATAAAAAGATGCAGCATATTTGCGCGTATCAACGGACCGGGATTTGTACCGTTGTATATTATCTGTGCCGCACCAGTACTGTTTACATTCAATGTTACTGCTGCTCCGGACGCGACAGTATTTGAGTTTGTGAATATAACACCAATAACAGACCCGGTTTCTCTTGTGTAATTTGCGAAGGCTACCGTTTTTGCAGCTGTACTAGCCGAAGTTTCACAAGTGCCGAATATTGTTCTGTTATTCAGTTTTTTCTTATCAGCTGCTGTCATTAACCCGGAAGCTGACGTAGTTGCTTCCGGTAAAGTTACATCTAAATTACTGCTTGTCCTTTTTAATCTTAAAAGTCTTGATGAAGCTGTATATGAAAATTCTGTTACAAGTGTATCAAACAACTCATTAATCGCGCCGAAAGCGTTTTTTACTACAGTCTTTAAAGCGCTTGGCACCATGCCAAACCAGTTAAAAATACCGCCGGAATTAACAAGATTATTGCTCATCTCGTCGGGTTCTGTATCTATCGGCAATGAATCGCCAAATGTTCCCGGACTTGAACCGCCGATTAAAACCTTGCCTGCGTCGCCGGCGCCGGATTGCTGCTGGTAATCGCCGGTATTTATAGGTACCGGATTACCCCATGCAACATTTCCTTCAGAATCGATACCGCCTATATACCATTCGACACGCCTGTCCTGCATTGTTTCATCAATAAAAACCGTAACGTAATCATCTACTCTGGGACTTCTGCCGAATAACGCGATTACCGCACTAACCGTAAGAGGTATATCTGCATGAGTCTGCACGGTTCCTAAATTAATAGTTTCACCTAATCCGACAGGTGAAATACTAAGCGTTTTTATTCTAATAGTCGCGGCGTCAATCGCGCCAACATATAAGCCCAGAGTACCGTCAACATCATTGATGTGTGTTTTGCCTAATGTAAAGACCGTATCTAAAGGAAATAGATTTTTCGCCGCTTCTGTAGTGCCGTTAATAATTCTTGTCAATAAAGTGCCGTCAAGATAAATCGTTTGGACACCGCTTAAAGCGTCATCGGTGTATGTCTTTGCTTTGTCTAACGTATCAGCGGTATCTTGAATGCGCTCTTCTATTTCTTTACTAAGAGCGTTATTAAAATGTTGAGATGTATTATTCATATCGTCCAATAACATTTCTACTTTTGAATTTATTTTACTGTCTAATGCGCCGTCCGCCTCTACCCGCGCTTCAGTTTCCTGTTTATCGGCTTCTTTACGTTCTTCAGTTTCAGTAATGATCATTTCTTTACATGAATTAAAATCCAACAAATGCTGCTTTAGTTTTTCATTCAACCCTTTAATACTGTCAGTATCAAAATATTTAAGATCATTCCATTTTTCTATACCGTTACCCAGTTTTGCCAATATTATTCCGTCATTCGTTTCTTCAAATCCCCAACAGGCCTTCGGCAGTATCATGTTCACTTTTTCCCATTTTGCGGTACTGGCTATAAAATGTTGAGTTATTGTTTTTCCCTCTTCTTTTGCTTTAATCATTTTAATTTCCTCCCTATTTGGTTTTTTTTGGCTATCATCTGATGCCGATTATTCTTTGAGGCCTTCCGGTCTCAATCGCTTTTTCAATATCCTGCCAAGCAGCTACCGGCAACCCTGTCGAATACATAAACGCTTTAACAGTATTGTTCGCCGATTTACCCCATTGTTGATCCGAAATATGATTAACTGCGCGTATTCCCTGATCCAATACCGGGAAGTTGCTTCGCCTGGGCGTTGTTATTTTTCCATTTCGCATGAGGCTTTCCGCAGCATAAGACAGGTCTCCGCCGAATATCGGAACCATCGATATCGGCATAACAAGCGCGTCAATGCCGCGTTTCTTCGGATCCAGTTCATCGTCATCGTCTTCTTCATGCATCGCGCCTATAACAATCGCTAATAACGCATATATTCCCCATGTCCACAATGCCTGTAAAGCCCGTCCCTGTTTAAAGTTAGCCGGAGCGTCTATAAACAACTGCTGGAAAATCGACGCTATCGGCGTCTGGAACTGCATGAACATACGCGCGAAAGAACTTTTATCACCTTTTAATAAAGGTACTTGATCCATTAAAACTGATGACGGCTGGCAGTCTCTTACAACCTGATCCGCGTATCTTACGGCTTTTGCTTCAACTTCTTCAGCGCTCATGTTCGACTCTTTGTTGTTTAGTTCAGCGAATTTTTTATTATACGCCGCAAGCCATCCCGGCATAACGCATACAGCGTCAATCCATTCTTGCCCTTTCATACCTATCGATTCCAGCTTCGCAAGTACCGCTTCCGCTTTTCCAAGTTTGCCGGTTAAATACATTCTTTCCATTTCTTTAACAACCGCGGCTGCCGGGTCAAAATACCGCGCTTTCATGTATACGCTTTTCTCGCGGATCATATCGCGTGTTTCCTGTTTCAAACATGCTGTGCCGGCAGCAGCGTATTGCCATGGAGCAACGTACTGAAAAAACGGCGGCGGGCTTTCTATCGCCTGTTTTAAAATACTGGCAATTCTCCATCCCAGTACTGCCGCAGGATAATGGCCTCTCATAATGCGGTTTAATGTGCTTAACGCTTCAAGATTATCCTGCACAGGCGGCGCCGCCAGCTCGCTTATAAACCTGTCTACATAGTCCAACCCGGCTTGCGAGTGCCCGGTTATTAAAGTATCGCGTAATGTCTGGCTGTCCTGTCCTCTAAATATCTGCTGTAATTCCCTGTAAAGCGGATCGTATGCCATTAAATGTTCCTGCTTTACAACCATCCTGTCCCACATAGAATAAAAGCCTGCCTGTATAGCCTGCTGCCCGAACGAAGGAATATCAACCCTGCCTTTGGTAAACCCTTTGTTTATATAATGCGACAGCCCATGGTCCGCAAGCGCCTGTTCTACTTCGGTGTTCTCCTGTGCCGCAACCCCCTGTCGCATAAGCGGCATATAATAAGGTTCGCTTCCAAGTTCTTCGTTATATTCTCTCGCTACAAACTCTTTTAATCTGTCGTAATTACCGTCATAATCCTCACCAATAATATTCATTACATCTCTGTATTTGCCATTTCCTTCCTGCGCAAAAAAGTAATCAAGCTTTTTCATATCATCGTGATAACGTCTGGCTATTTGCGTTTCAACGTTCATTTGACCGATTATATCCTTTTCGTCCGCCAATGCTTTTATCGCATTTCTTTCTTCCTGGGTTGCGAAATTACCAAAAATTACAGCATGGGATGCTCGCTCGTTATATTGCGCGTAATAGAATGTAAGCATCTCGTCAAGCGTAACCGTATTTCCGTTATAGAGTGTGAATGTATGCCGTCCCAGTTCTTTTAAATCTATCCCGGCTTTCTTTAATTTTTCTTCAACTTCTTTGCGGCGCCGAAATACATTTCCATTCTCCTGGTCAAACGCAGCGTATTCCCGTTGTGTGATAAAGTCATATAAGAATCCGTCTTTTCCGCCTTCCAGCCTGCGAAAGAAACGCCTTGCGTTATGCAGCGCGTACCATACGCCTTTTAATCCAGAGCGTTTTTCCTCTTCCAGTTTGGTAGAAGCGATGCCTTTCATTCCTTGTTTTTCAGCGTCCTTGGGCATATTCTCTAAAAGCGTCTTTAATATTTTATCTCTGCCTTCCTGCCGCAGCAGCGCTCTTGCGTCTTTACGCGCTGCTTCGCGCTCCCTTCCTTCTTTACGCAGGTTACTTACAACACCGGCAAGCGTTTGTATTTCCTCGATAGTAAAATCTTCTACTTTAAAACGCCTGCCTATACGTTCATCTTTTTCCGCGCCGGTAGCCGGTTCCAGTAAGCCTTCCATTTTATATAAAATATCCGCAGGAATCCTGTCCTGCATTTCCATGCGCAGATTGTACCATTCTTCACTTGTAAACTTGCGCGGCTCTTCAAGAATATCAATACCCAATTCTTCAAAAATCGCCTGATGGTCAAGCAGATGCCTGTAAAGAACCCGCCTATCATGTGCGCTGATTGTTCCATATGCGCGTACTTTACTATTTGCGATATCTTCATATACAATTTTTTCTATACGCTTGTAAGCGCCAATCGGCAGTTTCTTTTTTAATGTTTCTCTATATTCTGCGTTAGTCGCAAATTCATTATAAAGTTTTCGAATGTCCTTCGCACCTCGCCCTATGAATCTTGCAACCGCTTCGTAACTGTCAAAATGTGCCTGTATCCATTCAATATATTTCGCCTCATGTAAGCTTACTGTTTTTAGATCCGGCTTGCGTAATAACTGGCGGATATTCCTTTTTTTAATCTCCCGGATATCTCCGATGGCTTTCAATTCTGCGTGTATTCTTTCGCTTTCCCGTAACTGGTTTTGCAGTTCCATAAACGCTTCACGCTGGCTTGGCAGCAAATCATTGCGCATAAAACGTTCCATTTCATTTACAGTATCGCGCACCTGTTTATGCGCTTTTGAAAGTTCCTTTGTTCTTTCACGGCTTGCTTTTAACCCTTCGTTGCTTGTGTCCAACGCTTCCTGTTCTAATAAAATCTGCTGCTTTCGCGCGTTGCTTCTTGCAAGGTCAAGGTATCGCCTGTATTCTTTAAACCCTTCCTCGCGTTCTGCGATAAGTTTTTTGGCTCTCGCCATATCTTCGTTAAGCTGTCTTTCGTAATCTTCAAGTTCTGAATCGTAAAGCCACAATTTTCTATTTTCTATCTTTTTCTTTATCCGGTCGCTGCTTAACCGCCGCCCGATACGTTCAAGTTCTTCAGGGCTCTGCTTTTCAAGATATTCTTCATCCACAAGTCCTTCGGTGTCCAACCGTTTAATGCGCTGCACATCGTTTTCCTGCGGCAGCCATGTATCATCGCCGGTCATCATCGCGTATGCTTCCATGTATTGGAGCGGTCTGTTACGGATCATCCCCCGGATAATCTGTTTTGTATGTTCATTAACTCTTTTTCCTGCCGCAAGGTTTTCAAATGCGACTTTCCAGTTCCCGTTATTGGTGTTAAATACCGCCTGCGCTCTGTCAAATATCGCTTCATTCTGTCTGGTTTCTTCATCAGTCTCGCCTCGTTCTCTTCCGTCCCTGTGAACATTAAAAGCCGCGCTTATAAATTCTTCAAAGCCCTTGTCAGTGTTTATCATATCAACAAACGATTTTGCCGTTCTCTCTTCGCCTGCAAGTTCTGCCCGAATCGTTTCCGGATCTTTCTCATTGTCAGGATATATTTCTTTTGCGCCGTCTACCAATGTGTTAAAGAACCGCGTTACTGCCGGATCTTCTTTTCCGATTTTCACAGGTTCTTTATTTTCCGCGTCTACATAGAAAGTGCCGTCTTCCGGTTTCCACTTGTTCTTTTGGTATGCGCCTTTATTAGTTGTCTTCTCATCCGCTGCCATCCTTTCCAGCCACTGCATTTCAGACTTCCCAAACACCTTCGCTGTATCAGCATAGACTTCAGCATCGATGCGCGGCGCTCCGTTATTTTCCAGAAGCCTAACTGCCGCCTGCCAGTCGTCTTTTCTTACAAGGCTTGCCGCTTCCAGCGCGATAGATAAATCCACGCCGTAAGCAGCGAGCGCGGTAGCCGCTGCGTCTGCGGACACTCCAGAAATAGCGTTAGTCGCGCCTTCCGCGTTGCCTTCTTTCGCCGCTCTCGCAATCGCGTCAAAATAACCGAGAGCATGAGCCTTCCTGTACACCTCATCCGGCATCGCGAAATATTCCGCGTAATATTCCGCCATTTCTTCACCGGATTCAAACCGCGCAGCTTCCTTAACAATATCAGGATAATTAACCATGAACTCTGAAAGCCCTGCATCCCGGAACGCTTCACTGTAATATGTTTGTGTAATTTTCACTTCGCTGTCATTAAAAATAACAAAATTGTATGCATTGTCTCTTTTATCAAAATGTTTATTACCCTTAACACCTGCGCGGTTCAAAAAGGCAGATGCTTCCTTTGGGCTGCCGAGCATTTTTGTTAATTCGTTTTCGTAAAAATCTCCGCCTGTTCCACGGTAATCAAAAATATCATCAATGTCTTCGTTGACTGCTTGTTCCTTTATCATCTTTAAGATATTTTTCTGCGCTCTTAATTCCATGTCCCAATTTAATAATTCATTATTATCAGGGATTTCTACTTTATAAAGTTGACCTTCTCCGTCTTCTGCCGCCTTTACTCTGTAACTGTTTGCTACTTCTTTTTTCGCGCTTATATATTGACCGTAACCAAACGCTTGCGCACCCACGCCTGCGCCCATAAATCTGTTGTCAAAGTGAAGGAAATGAGCCGCGCTGCCATGCCATCCTGTCTGGAAATAAATCCCTTCTTCTATGAAAAGCTGATCTTCTCTTGATACGTCTTCGGTAGCTTCAAGCATGATATACGCGCGCCTTGCTGCTGACATATTCGAGCGGTTTTGTGCATTGCGAGCTTCTACTTCACCTGCGAGACGATTGTATCTCTCTTTCGCTGTAAGCGCATTTGCTTTTTCTTCTTCATAGTCTTGCATTGCTTTAATAACATCAGCCCAAACAGTGTTTGCTGTCGGATCTGCCTGTATTCGGTTTAAGGAAGATCCGTCTGAATCTTCTCCACGCATTATTCTCCGCGCATCGTTTTTTAAATATTCTGGTATTTCATTATATGCTTTACTTTCAGCATCTCGTATCTTTTTTAAAAGCTGCTTTTTTATATCTATCGGGCTTAGTCCATCCGGGTTGCCGCCTTCGGCAAATCCTTCTATTTCTTGTATAGCGTGTTGAATTTCATGTATTAGAATATTTTTTACTTCTTCTATGTTGTTTTCTAAATGATAAGCGGCTATTTCAATATCTTTTGTTTTTTTTCTAAAAACGCCATCAAACTCATTACTATAACTTTTTAATACATTATAATCTTTTAAACTCTTTGCACGTTCAATAAATAACACATTTTTTTTATTTACATCAGGGTATGCTTTAAATAAATCTTCTGCAATTACTAATTCTTTAAGGTAGACCCCATCCCATCTGTTTAATGTTTTTAAGCCATCTTCATTTATCTCAATATCTGGTATCTCATAACGCCATTTACCATCTGCGCCGCGTTCCCATCCTGTCGCTGTTCTTATTACCATTGCATCTTTGTTCGCTTCTTCCATCTTTCTTGCAACAGCAAGATTATCCATCCTGTGAGTTGCTTCCTCGGCTCTATCAAGGGCGGCAGCTCCCAGTTCGCCGATTATCTGGAAATAAATATTATCCTGTAACGTATCGAAAGTTCCAACATTACCTGTCGCGGATTTTATCTGATTGGAATTAAAAACCATCCATTCTTTTCGTAAATCCCCGTTATAGTAAACTCCGTCATAACCTTCATCTTTAACACCTTCTGAATGTTCTTTAGAATAATTCCTGTCGTTCTGTTCCGATAAATCTCTGTTTTCTTCTTCAGATAAATAATATGGTTCTTTAACATTAATGAAACATTCCATTATTTTTCCAGTTCCCCTTGCATAACCTGTAGATTCGTTATAATCACCGTAAAAATAATGACCTTCTCCAAGCCATCCGGCATCATTAAGTTTTCCCTTATTCCTGTCAAATATTTCAAATTTATTAAGTGTTCCATGATAAACTACAAGCGGCTCGCCGTTTTTATCCACCACTTTTGAAATAGAATCAGGGTTGACAGAATCGAAAAATTGTATTAATTTATTATCAATGAAAGACGATGTGTTCTTTACGCCCGGGTCAATAATCCCGGAAACGACCGGAGCCATCGTCTTTTTGTATATTGATATATCACTTATTGCTGTCGAGTGAATATTATTTTTACCGGTTTTTCCCGGCTTAGTTCTTTCTTCGCTAAGTGTAAATCTGATAAAATATTCATTGCTTCCATCTGAAAATTTATTAATATAATTATGATACGCCTTGATGTTCCTGTGTGGTTTGTGTCCTTCAATATTTCTTTCAGATTCAGTCCATCCAAATACTGATGTTTCAAAAAGTTTTGGTATATCTTTAATAATACTGGAAGTGTTATAACCTTTATGATCTAATATTTTCCCAATTGTATTTAATGGAATTTGTGCAATACGCTTATCGTTCTTATTAATTAATTTTTTATCAGAGGTTATCTGTGCCTCTGCTTCTTTTTTATTAAGCGATTCACCAGGCTTTATCTCTTGCGCTTCCAGAGCTTCTATCGCTTCGATTCTTGCCGCTAGTTCCCAATCCCCAAACCATCTCTTAAAATTCTCAAGCCGGACCGCATACCAGGCTTCGCGCCCTTTTTCCTCGCCCAGGGAGCTTAACAGCAAACTCTCTTTGCCGTTCGGCGCCTTAAACTCCGCTTTCGTTCCTTTGTAACGTTTGCGCAGTTCCCGGATTTCCTGAATAACTTCTTTCTGAAGCGCCGGATCTGTTATCCTTCTGGCTCGTTTTATCAACTCCGCCGTAGGCGCATGGTCGCGATCCTGTTTGTCCAGCATTTCCAGCTCGGCGTTTTGAACCGCCGCCTTTGAACGCTCCTCGATAGGCAGGCTCTTGTCCTTAATCTTGCGCTTTAAATCTTCAGAATATATCTCTAATTCTTCACTTCCGCTAATATCATCTGAATGATCGCTAATATTTGGTTCGGTCTTATTAACATATCCTGTAGCTGCTCCAGCATCATCCGCAGATTTATCAGCTGCTGCTTGTGTTCCTCCCGTTCCATCTGTACCCGCTTCCTCCCCGAATAAATTGTCAAATAAAGAACGCACTTCCGGCGATAAGAATTTTCCCTTTTCTATCGCGTCCGCAAGGTCTTTTAAAAACTCTTTAATCTTGTCGTACAGATTTCTCAACGCAGTATTCTGTACTGACTTTGGACCTTCTTTCAGATACGCTTCCGCGCCGTAGGCAAGTTTCTCCATCGCCTGCCGCGTCATTTGTTCTTTTCCGGCGGCGTCCGCGCGGCTGTATTCGTCCATGTCTAAACCGGCAGCTTCCATCATTCCCCGGTATAAAGCCGGGTCAACAGCTTCCGCCAGTTTCGTAAATGCGTGTACTCCCTCATGTATAAACGTGGAAACATCTGCGTCACGCGCGGCGTATATCGCCTTGGTTACTCCGTCCGCGCCTGTCACCGCAAAGCCGTGTATGCTCGCCCTGGCTTCCTCGCGCTGCGCGTCTGTCAGGTTTTCCTGTATATGCTGTACCGCCGCGGCGTCCGTTAGTACGCCTTCGTTATTCGCAAACCAGCGCGCAATCTGCGCGTCGCTTAAATCCTGGTGTACCCAGCCTTCTTTCTTTCCGCCCGTCATGCGGCTCATAAAAGAATCGAAGCCCATGCCGAACCATTTGCGCCCGACAGTGTCGTAAAAATCCACTACCGTGTCCGCTTCAATGTCGCTCGATATTTTTGTATCAAGCGATCTTAACTGTTTTGCAAAGTTCTTTTTTGCAGTAGTATCCGCCTGCGTGTCCGCGGCGGTGTACGGCTGCCTGTCAAAGTCAAACCTGTACGCCTTGGCTTCGGTCTTCGCCATGGGCTGTGCTGCCTGTTCACCCCATCCGAAGCGCATAGAACGCCCTTCGCTGATAGGCGAGTAACGCTGTCCGTTGTATTCAATTTCACTTCCGATATCGTCCGCGAAGTTTTGCAGTATTTCGTCCTGCAGCCCTTCGTATTTCTGACCTATTCTGAATTCTGTTATAGCGACAGTGTCGCCACGCAGTTCATAATTGCCGATAGCGTAACTGTTCTTTTCGCTCTTATGCGGATCCCCGGCGGCAAACTCTCCGGTCGTTATTCCGTTAGATTCCGTGTGCCTGCTGTGTTCCATGTAAAGAGCGTTGGTTTCATTCCTGTAAGTATCTCCGCTAGGATCCATCGCGCCGTACAACCGCCTGTTTCGCAGTTCCTGCGCTCTGGCGTTTTCTTCCGCTTCGCGCTCTGTTTTAGAACTGTCCCAGACTTGCTCATAATGCTTGTCATTAAAATTCTTTGTAAGCGGATTTTCTTTCGCGGCTGCTTTAAACTCTTCTTTACTGCCGCTGTTAACGGCAAGGTTTTTTAACTGTTCCGCCTGCCGCGCGGTATCCCTGATGTTGCCCGTAACCGTAAGCGGCAGCCCTACAATTCCGAATCCGATACCGCCTGCAATACCACCGATAACCGATTGTTTCAACTCCGCTTGAAACTCCGGGCTTCCCCATAAATCCCTTTCGACAGGCGAATCTTGCATGGCGTCGCCGATGGCAAGCATCGCGTGTTCTACAAGGAATTGCAGCCCTTCCTCAAGCCCTTCCTCTCCTGCCTGCCTTGCGGTATCAAATACCGTTCTTGATATAATATTCCTCGCTGCAGGGGAAGCCATAACGTTCTGCGAAATTTTTGTTATAAAATTCTTGGAAGCCGCTTCCGCGATTTTTTTCTGCGCCGCTTCCGATAACACCTTACCGCCCACAGCCTTAATAGCGGACCTTCCTAACCCCGGTATAGTACCAAGCCCCACCTCGATAACGCCCTGCAAGCCGCCGCCGATAACTGCGAGTCTGCCCGCGTTTTCTTTTTCAATTCCGGCGCGTAATAAATCGACATAAAGCAAGCCAGCCATGTCCGCACTGGACGCGGCGAAGCTTCCAAGCCTGTATCCCATGCCCATGCCCGGGACTCCGCCGATAATTGCGCCGCCTGCAGCGCCGATGGCGCCGCCGAGCATCGACTTGCCCGTCAGCGGCGCGGATTGAATAGTCGCGCTTAGTATTGTTGTTAAAGCGTCTTGAGGAAATCTTTTTCCGAGTTCTGCGTTTTCATCTTGCAGGGCAGTTATTTTCTGCCATAACTCATCCGCCTGCTGTTGTATTTCTTTCTTTTCGGCTTCGTCTCTGGTCTGTAATAAACTTGTATTCAATTCTTTTAATTCATTGCCCATCTTGCCCAGAGGGTTCATGTTTTTTGCTATTTGAATGGAGTTGGTTAATGCTTCCGCTTGGCTCTTGGCTGTTGGAAAGCGGTTTTGCCTGTCATTTGATATGTACTGCCAGTGTCCATCGTAATCTCTTAAAACTTCAAATAGTTCTGCCTTCGCTCCCATATAGTCATTTAAATAGTGGGTTAAAGGAATACTTGAAAACATTCTCCATGCGGTATTTTCGTCAATTTCTCCATTTTTATAAGAGTTATAAACAGTTCTGTACTCACCTAGAGAATATCCTGCAGCCGTACCTGCTTGCATATATTCTTGAAATTCATTGTTTTTTATTATGTCTTCAGCCCAGCCTTTACGGAGTTCTGCGTAATTCTGATGAGACTGTGATTTATTATTTTCTACCGTTTCCGGGAGTTTAAATGTCGGAACCGCCATGTCCGGCTTATAATTCTCCGGGCTTTCCGGAAGCGTAAATGTATTATGCCGCTGTTCTTTTTCAAATAAATCTGACATTATGATACCTTCCTTTCTTGATTTTTACGATGTTTTATATTATTTTTTGAATAAGGAGATTTTTTAATATGAAAAATACTATTTTCTTTTTTCTTCTTGTTACTATTACTACACATATAACCTACGCTCAATTTTCCAATGACAAACCAACAGTTTACATTGGAGGTTCTTATAAAAAAAATAATATCGAACGTGCATGCTACTGGTCGGATGGGTATATGCATAAAATTGATGGTGTATCTATTTCTGCAATTACTGCTGTTAAAGGTGACTTCTTTTCTCACAAAGTTTATACTGCTGGAGTATATAGAGAATATCAATCTACATCTCGTAATAATTATAATTCTGGTATTGTGAAAGTATATCGTTATTGGATTGATAGCACTCCTTACGAATTGCCTGATTGTGATCATGTATTTGGGATATATGTTTATAATGATGATGTTTATATTCTCGGTTCGGATAAAAACAATGTCAGATTTGTATGGCTTAATGGCGTCAAGCAACCTGCTATTAAAGATGGGATAATAAGGCAGTTGACAGTTTATAATGGAGTTGTGTATATTGCTGGGTATTATGAAGCAGGGAATATTAAATACGCGTGTTATTGGCGTAACGGTGTACGGCATGAACTTCCTAATTCTCAAGATTTTTATTACACAACAGGAATAATTATTGAAAATAATATTGTCTATATTGGTGCAACTCAAATTGTTGAAAGAGGTGTTTTTCGTGCTTGTTTTTGGATTAACGAGAAACAAACTATTATTTCTAGTACCACCACTACATTGAACGATGCTTTTTCTGTTTATAATGGCAATGTTTATATGTTGGGTGATAATTGTTATTATATTAATAATGATCGTACTCCCTATCAAGCACAACGCTTTGAAGGATTTTGTTATGCATCCTATAAAGGAAAAATATATATTGCTGGTGGGTATTATCGTCCTGGAAATAATTACGCTACTCCATGTTTTTGGATTGGTGGTGTCCCGAATGATCTCTCTTTTTTTGATGATGTTGATAGCTTGAGTAGTATAAATACAATTTATATTTCTCCCTAATATATTTATCATTACCAAACTCCCTGCTGCTTTAAATAATCACACCACAACTGCCTTTTCTGTGTTTCGCTGTAAGTTCTCCAATTATTCTTATAGGCATTCAGTTGGATAGAGTTACTGACAGGCGGCGGTTCTTTCTGTATTTTCGCTTCGATATCCCTAAAATACCTTGCCCATATTTCATCTTTTTTTACTGAATGGGATTTCCAATCATTTGCGGAAAGAGCGGAGCCGGGCGGCGGAGACTTTTGGATATCAAAATCTTCACCGTTTAACGGATTCTTACCGTTATTTAAACTTCCCAATATATTATCAAATGTCTTTGGCAGCAGTTGGCTTGCTACTCTTTCTCCTGTAGATTGCGGTCGACCTAGGTTTTTATCTTCTACCCATTCATTCTTAGTCTTATCAAACTTCATCCGAACTTCTTTATCGTTATCGTCATAACTCATATAGTACAGTTCCCCAGTTGATCTGGAGCGGAACTGTGCTTTTGGCTGTATATCATTTTTTTGTTTTTTTGAAGGCATCCATTCCGGTACAAGATCGTCAATATCACCGCCAAGCGATAAAGCCATCCTACCGCGTTCACGTTCCGCGAACCGTTCTGCAATTCCTTGTAAATCTTTGTCTCGGAAGCCTATAGATGCCAGGCGACCGTCTTCTTCAAAACTATTTTTTCCAAGTCTGACAATATTATAAGCGCCGATATCAAGTTCCGGACTTTCAAGTTCTCTGCTTAACCTCGCATTATTTTTTATTTGTCCTCCAATGTCATTAGCTGTACGTCTGTTTCCCTCTTCCTTTACCTTTTTAAATATTCCTTCACCAATAAAATAATTCATTTCTCTTTCCATTGTCGCGTGATCTAAAATATTTTGTCGGTATACCATATTCATAAAGAAATCTATAGCGGACTGTCCGCGATCTTCCAAAAATTCCTTGCTATAATATGCGCTTTTTTCGTCAATGTATAAGTTTTTTTCTTTTGCTGTAAATTTATCATAGGTGTTAAGCGATGCTGGACTTACATCTCTCAAATAATTTCTAAATTCGTCAAAAAATTTGGTCATCAGTTGCCCGTGCTTTTCTTGCCATAATTCTTCACGTGTTGCCTCTGGAAGTTCTCTTTTCTCATACATGAATGCTTCTTTTTGAAGAGCCATTATATTATGTACAGTCTGTTCAAAATTCTCAAACCTGACCATTTTACCGCCAAGATTATACTCCTTGCCTGTATGCGCTGCTTCGATCGCTGTTCTCCAATTTAATGGTATTTGAAGTGCCTTATCACCATCTTTTTGCTTCAAATGCCCTTCAATATTTCTCCAGTTAAAGAACCCTCTTGCGGCTGATTTATGTTCGCCGCTTAAGTTTTCTGACAAAGGGTTCCCGTTGTTATAATGTTCGTTAAGCAGAGAACCATTAAATTTCGCAAATTGAATAAGCCTTTCGTAATCTTCTCTTGACGACGCGTTTAAAAGCCCTCTCTGAAAATAATCTTCCCGCCCGCGAAAGAGTTCCATGCACCTATTCTGCAGCACAGCTTCGTCAAATTTATCCTTGCCGTCGAACCCCCAAGCGCTTTCTTCCGTGCCGGTAACGTTACCGGCTTCGTCATAAATGTTTAAAGACTCTTTCGGCATAAAATCGAAAGCGGACCTTGCTTTATTGAATTCCTCGCGCAGCAAACGCGGATCTTCTATCTTGCCGACTTTATCAAGCATATAATGCTGGTAGGTATATCTTTGTGCGTCTCTTCGCATTTGGTTAATCTGCTGCGCATCTTTCTCGTTTCTAGTTGTATGTACTTTTAACCTGTTTTCATTGTCAGTCATTATCTGCTGCGGAGTTAATCCTTTTTCAATACCAGTTGCAATATGTTTTATCACATCTTCTTCGTAGCGCACATTTTCGCGATCCCATCGCCATTTATCCTGTTTTTGCTTTGCCATGTTGGCAATCTTCTCAAAATTCTGCTTCTGCATATGCATAACTCTTTCTTGGTAATAGGGTATTCCTTCTTTACCTTTCAATTGGTTGGAATAGTATTGCCCGGCGAAGTTTTGCATTTTGCTCATGTATTGCGCCGTATATCTATCCAGATCCGCCTGATCATCCGGGTTGCCTGTGTAATTAAAAGGGTTATCCCTTATACGGTCTTCCATGTAAGTAGTGAAATTTGCAGGTAGATAACTTAACCATGCATCCGCTTCCTTTCTTTTTTTCTCGTCAATTATTCCCAATACCTGATTAGAAAAATGTCCTGCCGCATTAAATGCGTCCATTACCGTCGCGCGTGCCATATAGCCTCCTTAAATATACCTTCTATCTTGCATAAAAGCGTTTGTAGCAGAATTAGAGCTGCTCTTAAATAAATTTCCCCAATTTGAATTGTACGAACTCATTCCCGATGCCATACCAAGCCCTGAAGACGCACCGCCAATTATTCCCGCAGTATAATCAAGAGCCTTGGTGTCCCATCGATCCATATAATCCAGTTGATACTCATAATTAGCATGTCCAAGATCGTATATTTGCTTGTTGTACAAATCTCCGGCTTCTTTCATATCGTGCCGATACCCGCCTGTTTCCCATGCCGCTTTTTCATGTTCAATCGACGTTCTTGCCCGGTTCGCGTCCTGGATGGTACCGGCAAGAACATTCGCGTCCTGTCTGTCCTGAAGCGCAACCTGCCTATCAAGACCTTGTGAAGCGTAATCCCTAACAAGTTGGTTCGCTTCGTTTCCGCGGGTACCGCTCATATTTTCATAAGCAAGAGAGGCGCCGATTCCCGAAGCCGTCTGAATCCGTGCGTCCTGTTCGCCGTACGCCCGGGAGAGCTGATGCGCATTGAATTGATTCGTAAACTGATCCATGCCTTCATTAACCGCGCGGTTTTGCATAGCGAGCTGCCACATGGCTTCGCCTCTTTGAATGCCGTACTGTCTGTCAGACAGTTCTTTTTGGTAATTGTACTGTGCGGTTAAATTTGCTTGCTCCCGTTTAAGCGACTCTCTTTCATTTCTTCTGTTGCGCCCAGTATTCAAGAAGCCCATTCCGGCGCCTATAGCCGCGCCTATTGCTAAAAGCCAAGACATAATTTACACCTCCGCGTAAACCGACAGGACCTTACACCTGTTCGGCTTATCATGAATTATTGAGAACTGAAGGTTCGTTTTTGAACCTTCAAGCATATTTACAATTTTTAAAACTCCGTCAACAGGCTCGGCAGCGCTGACTTTAGATGTACCCCATATATCCGGTATATAACTGTCAAGCAGCCTGACATACATACATGTCATCGATACTTCCTGCATTTTTTCATTTTTAATAACCGGCATTGATTTAAAAATACTTTGATACTGGTACCCGATATAACGCGGATTATCATCATCGGCAGATGGAGGCAGCGCGTCTAATTCGTCACGTTTATAAATTTTATTTTCCTTTTCGTCATAAACAACTGCATGGCTTTTGTAAGAATCAAGAAGTAAAGATTTTTCATTGTCATTTTTAAATTTCCATTCCTTCCATGAATCAAGATAGACAGTACCGTCTTCCTGCAGGCGTTCAAGGTAACTTATATTTTCCCGGTCTACGAGCAAGTAGACATCATCAAACCCGTTTTTTCCTGGAATAACCGCGCAGCTGTTGATTTTCCCTTTGATAACGCGTAACAGTTTCTTTGGCGGAACGAACTGTCCCGGATGCATCTCGCCGAATTCCTCATACGACGCCTCAACTCTTTGCGCGTGGTATTTTTTTGCTTCCTGAATTTCTTCAGGAGTAATAATATCGTTAACAACTTCCCCGGTAGAAATACGAGTCCAAGCGAACGTGCCCGTAGTGCGGTCATAAAGAAGCGTAACCATCTGCCCGTCTTCACGGGTAATAAACAGTTTAGTATAAGGCGCCGTAGTAAAATCAAATTCTTTAGCCTGACTTTCGTGCAGCATCTGCGGTGAAAGAAGCGCCATATTATTCGCGCGGAAATGGTCATTTTCATTCGGATAGTATTCCACAAGACTCTTGCGCCCGGTCTGAAAGAAACAAGTAGCGTTACCTATTACTTCACCCGAAATATAATCGCTGCCATAACGGCTGCTTGGTACAACCTGAATGTTATTAGCATGTACATCCGGAGGCATTAAGTACTCGCCTGTATCAGTTCCTATAATTAAACATTTATTTACCGCAAGCCATTGGATTATATCGATAGTTTTACTTGATACTTCAAAAGTAAAACCACAGTCAGGAGTAGGATAAATGTCAATTTCCGGTTCTTTTAAATAAAAAACGATTGAAGTATCGGCATAATTACCAACAAAAGAAACATTGCCTAATACTTGCTGATATATTTGTTCTGGTGTGCCGTATAACGTTGTACTTATTCCCTGAATATTAATCGGGTATTTTAATGTATTCTGAATTGCCAAATAGAAAGCATGCACAAAATCGATAAAAATATTAGTATAAAATTCATATAAAAAGAGATTGTTACCTACCGGAGATGGAACTCTTTCGCGTATAAAATTATATAAATATGACTCTGTGTTAACACACTCTTGAATATTTTGTAGATTATATTCTGAATTATCGAATTTGAATTTACCTTGATAAGCGTTATACTGCGCTTTAACAGGCGGTACTCCTCCCACCGGTCTAGCGCCGCTTGATTGGTCTAATACTATTTCATAAGGAGCTGACCAGTCGGTATTTATATTATTTTTCCATGTTGTAAACACATTTAATTGACTCTGACTCAATTTAAACGATTTTGTATTTTTAGTAAGTAATAACGTATGATCGTTTATACCCGCCAGCATTGTATCATCATTAAAATATGGAGATTGAATATAATATTCAGTCAACGGTTTTACAAACTTTCCAAACTCGCCTGGTATATTCATATCTATTTTATTGGTACCAATATTAATTTTTCCGTCAATGAATATATATTCTTTTTTCTCGGTTATAAATTTTTTGTATGTTGAAAAATTATATATGCTGTCAACTTTGCTAACAAATACTCTTTGCGGATTATTCCTGGTACCGGCAAAATAAAGCCTGTTGTTCATAAAAGCGACGGCTTTCGGCCATTCTTTATTATCATTAAACCATTTTTTATCTATAAAATATTTATCATTTTCAAAAAAATCATTTTTATTAATACCATCTTTCGCTTCTATATCTACATTTATATTAATATTGAAAGTACTAATATAAAGATTATTATTTTCCCTTCTAACAATTATCGGTTTATAATCTTCATGGCATAAAATCATCGAGTCATGATTCTGCGCGTATTGAACTTTTTCGATATCTTTAACAGTTTCATAAAACTTTCTATCCAGATTATTTCCATATTCTATAAACGGTTGTTTAATTACACCATTTTCTATTTTATATTCTCTGATTTTATTAGGAATTAAATGTAATAAATAATTAACTTCGCGGTTAATATAAAATGGAATAATCCTTCCGGAGCCGTCCGTTTCAAGAAGTCTCTCAAACCCGCTGCGCCGTTTGATTCCCCCGGTAGGAATAACGTCAAAATTCTCCATATGCGCGGCGCCGCTGAAGTATTGAGGAAGATCAATACGTCCAAAAAGAGTCTTAGATAACTCGCCGCTTGCAAAATTGGTTAATACCATATTTCAATTCCTCATTAATAATCGTGCGACTTGGGAAGTCCCAAGGTATCAGCCCACCAGGGATTACTTTCTTTTTTCGCGGTAACAATACTCTTTGTAGATTTAATAGCGTCATTTTTAATCAATAACGCCTTCTGCATTAAAGTGTCATGAAGCCGCGGCTGCTGTGTATTCTTAATCGCAAACTTCGCCGCGAGAGACATTTCCAGCAGTTCCCAGAATTTGGGTTCCATATCGAGCGCTTTATAGTCAGGATAATCATCATCAGCGCGGGGATTATTCTTGTCATCTTCATTTTCCAATTCTTCGATGTCCCCGGGATTAATAACTTCATCTGGAATAATATCGTCTTCATCAACTCCGCCCGGATAACTGGTAAAGTTGGCGTCTTCGCCAACGTCAGGCGCAGCGGTAACGTTGATATTTCCGGAAAAAACCCTGCCGTTGGAAACGTACAGAAGTTCAGCTTTATCTTCGTTGGTACAAAGATAACTGCCTTCGATTATGTAATACGCCTTACCTGACAGTTCGACAGGCCTTGCGCAGTCCCGGGGCAGACCGTAAGTAAAGTTGTATCCGGTATTACCGTAAGGACGCCGTCTTTTCAATAACCGTTTGCGTCTGCGTCCTGAAGTCCAGGGAACTTCGGACAGGATTTCAAGGTAAGTGGAAAGGTAGTAAGATCTACACACATCGAAGGAGTATTTCCTGTCTGGATTATTTCTGTCGTCTCTTGATATCCGCGAAAAATCCGCGCCGTGACTGTTTAAAAGACCCGCCGAATAAAGAGCGCGGTTAATAAGAGCGATTTTCATATTCATAAGGTTTTCAACTCCGCGACTAAAGCCTCTCTTCCGTTATTTAAAACGCTTACTACATCCGGGATTGAAGCGTACAGTTCATCGTTATATCTAATAACGCTTATAGCGCTGTCAATTTCCTGAATCTTTTTGGTAGTGGTAATAATCTTGCCAATCCTAGAATCTTCACCTTCAAATACGTTTGTTACCGTCATGGATACACCTCTCAATTAAAATTGCGGCGCCGTTCTGCCAACGGCAGATTCGGCACGGCGCCGCGCTGTCAGGTCTTTAAACCCTTTCAAATACAGGAAATAGGGTTCAAGCCTCCCGGAGGGACAGCACCTCCTGGATTACACAATTAAATCCACTCACAATGTTAAGAGTGTTGTCATTTCTAACATAAAAACTGTAGAAATCGATGGTTTTAATGTTTAAAAATGAAAGTAGTTTTGTTTCAGAAATGATGTTTATCACTTCCTGCGAGAAGGTTTTTTCGCGGCTGTTTTCCGATAGCTGCGGACTATCTCCCGGCATTTCCGCTGCCAGAATAGTGTCTGACACACCCGGACCGTTAACGCCTTCCGCCGTGACATTCACGGCAAAGAGAGTCATCAGTGCAATTGCGAGCAATAAGAATTTTTTCATATCACTCCTCCTTAAAAAAATACGGTTAGTCGAAGGTCTTCCAACCCGCCTATTTTCCTATTTCCCGACCGCTTACCGTTATATCAAGCGGCTATTCGCCGCCGGATACACTTTTAATTCCGACTTTTTTAAATATTTTCTTTTTCCACTGGAGAAAAGTGTGGAACTTTCAACTCCACCGCAGAAATGATAATTTCACCAACTCTGCGGTAACTTCCCTTGAACGTGCAGTCTGTTTTCACGCGATACTTGTAAACTTTCGCTTTCCCATCCGTTCCAAGTTCCGGCTGCTTTGAATCAGACTTTTCCTCGGACTTCTTGCAGCTTTCTTCGAGCGCTTCAAAAAACGCTTTCTTTTCCGGAGTCGCGGCGGTGCCGTCCTTCTCAAAAGCTTTAAGGTCTTCAAAAAACACATTCTTCTGCGGCGGTGTCCAGTTGCCTTCTTTGACCTCGTAGAGCGCTTCCGCCCGGGCAAGCATTTCGCCCTCAAGAGGAATTGTTTTATTGTTTCCTGTCGCGTAAAACACGTCTTTGATTGATTTAAAAATATTCATCTTTTAAACCATCCTTAAATGCCAAGGTGGGAGTTGATGATCGCCTGGATCTTCCCGGTAAAACTGCCGGAAATGGCAACCTTCAAAAACTTGTACTTGGTTTTCGGAATCGGCAGACCGTAGCCCTCGCCGATTATCTCCTCTGTCAGAACGCCGCTTTCGATAATTTTCGTGTAGGCGCCGTCTTCCGTATCGCTGCCTTTGAGCTGCAATGTCACGCCCGCCGCGCTTTCAATATTGCCCGAAGGCAGTTTGAGATCGATTGTCATGCGATCCGCGGAAGCGTCAACCAGATTGAGAACGTTCGGAAAATCCCCCGGAGCGTCCAGGGTTCCGAAATCGTTAAACGCGTCATAATGAAATGTTGTATTGTTTCCCATATTTTCCATGCCCCCTTACATGACCCGATCTTCGGTGTATGCGAGAACATCCATCTGCCTGCAGCGGAAGTTCCTGATATGGGTGATCGGTTTACCCCAAGGATCTTCACGCGTGTGAACCACATTGCCTTTGTTGCCGGCAGCTTTATCGATTTTGTATAAAATGCTGTCGTTAGAGTACATTGCGTAGGTAGACGCGCCTTTTGGTACCTTGTAACTGATCTCAATGATCTTTTCTACAAGAGCATCGCCGCTCATATTCTTTGTGATATTGGCAATGCGGATAACAGATTCAGGAATAATAACCGCGATACCATATTCAACAGAGAACCAGTCCTGATAAACGCGGTATTTCTTTTCCGCGTCGTTCGGGTCCTGGATGGTTATAAGCCCGTTATCAATCCTTTCAATGCCGATGTTTTTTGCGCCCTTCGGATAAATGAAATGAAACATTTCCCTGCCGATGGAGCACAGGTAAAGACTCGTCATGTCATTGTCATTGCTTCTGCCGCCGGCATCAAATGTTGTAATATCATCAATCTTGTTTCGCCTAACCATGAGCCCGTCGAATTCTTCGTCTTTTTTGCCGTCGCCAAAGATCATTGTTTCGCCCTGGGTAAGACCCATGCCTTTTACAATCGCGATGTATTCGGATCTGCGCGCCTGTTCGATGTTCCCCGTATGCTTCACCATGGATGCGTCAACTTCCGCGTACGCTTCCATCATGGCGATACGGTCTTCGATTTTTGTTGTTTGCGTTGCGACTTTACCAACACCGCTGTTATAGATGCGGTGTTCGCCGATTTTTTTGATACTGCGCTGAATTGCCATGTTTCTGGTTCCGTTATTTGCTTCAAACGCCGGAACATCAACAAGCATTTCGTTTGTTTCGCGCATCAATTCAATGATGTGAAACGGATCAGGCGCGTTCTGCCTTTTTGTAAGTTCAAGCGCAGTCATCTGATCGTTCATATTCAATGTAGCCATTAAATTAACTCCTTATGTTTTAAACTCAATGGATCCTTCGTCGTAAGCCGATTTAAGGGATCCACCCGCCCCTTTGCCCCTGGCTGCGCCGCTTTCCGCAGTCATCTCGCCGAATGCAATAAAGGCTTTTAATACTTCCGGGTTGCCCGACAGTCCCGCCTGTCTGATGAGACGGCTCATATTCGGACCCGCAGCTGCGAGTCCTCTTGTAAGCAATTCCATCTTTTCTTTCGCTTTGGATCCGTACTCCGTGGCCAAGGCCTGCGTCGCTTCGTTTTCCGCCTGTATCATTCCTGCTTGCATGGCTTGATACCTCGCGGCGCCATTCTCATTCAGAACTTTGTACATAGTGTCTGCCTGTCCTGATGTGAGGTTCGCTTTGAAAGCAGCGTCGGCAAAATCCGCGCCGTTGTTATCCTTGTCGTTAGCGAAGGAATATCCGTCCGCTGTCTTCGGCCGCCCGGCTTTCTCCCAGAACGCAGCGATTTCTTCTGCTGTCGCCTTTTCTCCCGGGATTCCCCCATTTGCGGCTTTCGCGTCCAGCTCAAGGTACGCCTTCGCCAGTTCGCCGATCTTCGGGAACTTCGCAAGCTTTGCCGCCGATTCTGCGTTGGAACGCATTTCAGGCGGAAGCTGCTCGGCCCACGCGGCTAATTTGATCTCGCTTTCCGGATTAGCTCCCCCAGAATCGTTCCCCTTTTTGGGTTCGTCTTTAGGTTTATCTCCGTCCGCGCCGGCAGCGTCAAATGCGCCTGCTACTGATGAATCCGCGTTACCGGCTGCCGGTGTGCCGTTATCCGCTGAACCGCCTGCCGCGCCGCCGTCCGGCGCCAGCATGATGTTTAATCCCTTTAAAAGGTTTCTCATCATTTTATTAACCTCCTGCGGAAACGGCGGTCTCTGCGATAAAGTCCGTTAAGTCCTTTGTATCGCGTACCCCCAGCCGTTCCCGAATAAAAAATTTGGCATAGTTATTAAGCGCCATATCCTGTTCTGTACGAATTTCTGCAAACATTTTCAGATCCGTAAGCAGCATACCAAGCGCTATTTTGCCGTCATCGGTAATGAATAACCTGCGGCAAGTTTCTTTCATGATTTCGTTTTTCTCTTCAGGCGAGAGCTGTTTATTTTTCCAGAACGGAAAATTACTTTTCATTGGTAAAACCCTCCGCCGCCTGCCGCGGCTGCTTCCTTATTTATCTCATCGATGGCGCTTCCAGGCTTTACAGGCTCGTTCAGTTTCCCGTAATTGTTCATAAGGTTTTTCTGCTGTTCCATCGCCTGCTGCTGCTGCATCATCTGCGCCTGCTGTTGCGCTCGCTGGTTTCTTATCGCCTCGATATCCTCATCCTCACGAATCGCGATCTGCGAGAAGCCCATCCCCGAAAGCCCTTGTTTTAGCGTTTCGTCAAAATCGATTACGTCAAGCGACTCCGGAGACAACTGTACGATAGTTCCGATGAGGTTTATCCCTTGCGAAATTCCCTGGCTTTCTAAATATTTCTTCTGCGCTTGTGCAAGCGGACCCATAAAATCAACTTTCATTTCCGCGCCGGAACCCATAAGAACCTGCGGTGGCTGTGGAAGCTTGCGTTGTTTTAAAACTATGTTGAATCCTCTCTGGACTATTTTTGTTAATGGGCTGTTTATATTTACTACAATGTCCGATAACGTTGCCGCTTTCTCCCCCTGTAGTTCCATGACATACGTCGCCGTTATATTTGAAGCGCGTTCCCTCATAAGCGCAAGAAAAAAATCAACTAAAAACCAGTCCTTTACACGGTCTTCTATTTCTTTTTTTGACTCTAATACTATTCCGAAATTTTCCCCTGTGTTGATAGGTTTTATCATCATTTCCGGTTTAGAATAATAGTTGTATCCATTCGGCACTACATTTTCGTTTTCTTTCATGTCTTCGGGTACATTCAAGGGAGGGTCTGCGGATTTCTGCGTTATTTTAAGCCCCGATTCGTCTATTATGTTTAAAGTTTTTATATCGCAAAGCGCGTTTATCGAAGGCGATTCACCGTAAGCGGATCCGTTATAACGATCCCAAATAAAAACAGCGTAAGGAAAATCATTATATCCGCTTTCCATGATTATGCTGTCTTCTGCGTTTTCTTCGTAATAAACGGACGCATAAGGCATTTCTTTCGACGACATGGATTTTTCTTCGTGCTCTTTCCTTTTATATACAGCGTGGATTATTGTTATTTTGTTGTACCAGTTTTTTGTTTCTTTAAATTCCAATTGATGCGTGTCAGACAGATTTTCCAACCCGAAAAACTCTACCGCGTTTTCCAAAGTCATTGCAAAACGCCGGAACACAGTGTCCACTTCATCGTATTCGTTTATCCCGAGATACACTTCCTGTGGATTTATAGTAGTAAACCGCAGACGCCCATCCGACATCTGCTCGTCAATCAACATGACCGCATGCCCGTAAGTAGCGGCAAATTCAATAAATTTTGATGCTTGCGAGTAAAGGTTGCTACGGTTAAACTCCGCATACAAAACATCTTCTACAGCTTCCAGCCAGTCCTTTACACCATAATTGTTAATCACGTTGTAATTCTCAAGCCCGAGTTTCATCCATGCGATGTTCGGCGATATCGAATAACCGGTCATGCCGGATTTTAATGTTTTTAAGTAATTGGTCGGCCTGCTTGTAAACCTCGGCGGCCGTTCCGGTTTTTTATTATTAGAATTATTCCAATCAAATAACGAAGACGCGACGTACCTTTGCACATCTTTCCAGTCGCTCTCATACAGTTGGCGTTCTTCTTTTAAAAACTCAAATCGGGCTTTCAATTTGTCAAGAAACTCCTTTTTACTTTTATCCATGATTCCTCCCTGTTAATTCCTTTGTTCAAAATACGCGTACGGATCGTAACTCTTGCCCTGTCTCTTAGTCCCGAAATTCCAGTTCCCGTTCTGCTTGCGCAGCCACTTAACAGGGCTGTGCGCGAAGTCGCTCATCATCGCGTACCGTGATTCGTCGTATATATGATCTTCCAATTTAGAATTGACGTCTTCCGGGTTGCTTTCATCCGGCGTAAGAACCGGTATCGTCCTTATAAAATCTACACAATGGTCAAACACCTGCAACATAGGTACCTGTTTTTCACCGCACAGCGTTTTTAATCTCTGATGGAATATTGATAAACCGTTTACCCGGTCCTTATTGGCTTGACTGCATTTAAAACCGGTTTTTTCTCCACCGGCTTTTTCAAAATATTCAATCTTCGAAGGTCCATCTTTATCCTTCGCCCACATCGATGTATCGGCTATCATTTCCGTAACGCCTTCAACTACCGCCATCTCCCAGCACTTAGCCGCAATTTCTGATGTAGACATCTTTACACCAACATCAACTTCGCCTTTCTCGCAGCCGTACCATTCACCGTAACGGACCATCCTGCCTTCGGAGTCCACGGCCCACTTGCCGAGAGAGAAGGGCTTACTGTATCCCCAGTCGAATGAATAAAACTTTTTCCATACTCCGGGCTCAAGTGCAAATGGTTTTATTACGTGCTTGTTTCTCCTAAACTCGTCAAATACTTGTCCCGCGAATATGTCCCAATCGCCATTCCTCATCGCACGGTAAAGGGCTGTAGGCAGCAGTTTCAGCCTGTTTTCATAATTAGGATCGTTTTTCATCAATGTGGGATTGTCTTCAAGCGTCGAAGGTATAAAACACCGCGTAATCGGGTACGATCCGGCTCCAGAAGATTCAACTGTATTATGAATTTTATACGGTTCGTAACCATCAACAAATCTTGTTTTTATCCACGCATGTCCCACACCGCCAGGGTTCCCGGACCCTCTCATATAGCACGGAACGCCGTGCGCACTACGGCAGCGGATTATCATGTAACGCCAGACATAATCGGTTGGATAATTACCAAGCTCGTCAAACCCTACCCACGTGTACTGATGTCCCTGATAACGCTGTACGTGCTTGTCCAGCTCCAAATATCTAAACTTTATTAGTGCGCCGTTCGGAAATAAATAATCGCGCCCTTTGTTTACAAGTTTTGCACCAAGCGGTAAATATATTTGCTGTGCGCGTAAATGCAGTTCTTCCAGCTCGTCGTATGTTCTTCTAAAAAGAATTCCTCTCCAGTGTTTTTTGTATTCATTTACTCCGGCATAGAAATCAAGAAGCAAAAAATCACTCTTTCCCCCGCCCGCAGCGCCGCCGAAAAATAATTCAAACGCAGCGCACTCAAGCGCAAGTGCCTGCTTGTAATGAGGTTCCCATAAAACCTGATTGACAATTCTATTGTCAAAACCTGTCGTATTTTGAGGGTTTTTAGCCAACTAAACCCTCCTCTTCGTTGTTTACATATTCAAAATCTGCATCTGCTTCTTGTGCTGTGCTTTCCTCTGGCGCTTCTTTCATCCTTAGCGCCTCTATATCTTTCTTACTTATCAATACGACAGGATTAATAATCGTATTGCTTTCCGGAGTACGTACCACACCCAGATAATTCGCAAGCATTTCAAGCGCTTTATACCTGTCCTTTAACTTTATTTCCTTCCCGTACTTTCCTTTCTTTATGCCTTCAATGCATATCGCTAAATCGCCCAACTCGTGCAGGCTACCTTCCTTGCCGTCCTCGTTCTTTGTCAGCAGTTCCCCGTATTTGTTTATTATGTCTGCGGGGTTGTAATACGCGAGTGTTTTAATATAATGCAGCAGCCTGTACTCATCTATCCTGTCTTCGTCGTCTTGTTTTACGCGTAGCAGCGTGTTAATGGCTGTTTTTATTTTGTCATTGCGCATCATCCTGGACGCGTTAGACTGTATCGATGAGTTGGCAAGTTCCTTCCCGGACCTTGTAAATGTTTTTACATATGCCGCAGTAGCGTTGAGAAAACATGTTTTATCTGTGCAGAAATTTATTACAAACTGGCGCTGTCGGCTGTTAAGACCTTCGTCCCATAATACTTCAGGTAATAAGCTTTGCTGGCCGTTCCGGTCCACAGTCCCCACCTCACGAATAATGCGATTGCTATTATTTGTGATAAGCGAGGTCTGCCGGGTTCCCGGCTGCTTATCTTATATTATTTATAAAGCTTATATGTTTTTTTGTCAATTAATATTAGTTTTTTTACTTTAATTCCCGCAGTCGCCGGAAAGCTGGACTTATGTGTTAAAATACTTTTTCTATAAGCTGTCTATTTTTTATTATATAAAAATAGTTTTCTACACAAAGTCCAGCTGTTCAGCTTTTTACTGCGGTAAATCTTTACGTTATAACGAGTTATATTAAGCTGGACTTGCGCTTTTAAGTCCGGCAGAGTCCAGCTGTCCAGCTTGTTTTTCCTTAACATTCTCCATTTTCTTAATATTTTTTCCGAATTCTTCGTTTCTTCCAAACCGAAAAAAGACGAAGCAGCGGAAAAAATTGCAGAAAAGCTGGACTCTCCACATAAGTCCAGCTTCTGAATGCTTGAGTTAATTTTATTACTTCTGATTACTCTGCGGTAACTGGAACGTTACCCGCCGCCCTTGTCAGGTAGTGGAGGATTCACAGGATATTTTAATTTTATATTTTCGTAATACCAAATGTTGCCCATACGCTTTTTCGTTACATGCCGCAGAAGGTGTTCGCTGAACTTGTTTTGCCCCATCACCTTGCGGACCTTCTCTTTGTCTTTCGCCCATCTCTCAAAATCATCGTACAAGTCCGACGTGCTCTCCATATTCCCCTTTACAGGCTCCGTCCGCTCTTTTACCCAGCGTCCTACAAGATCTTCGCTCTCCATGTACTCGTCGCTCGCCTCATCAATTACTTCGCACTTTGGAAACGCTCCCGGTCCTTCGCCTTTTTTAAAATACTCGTGCGCAAACCATATCAAATGTGACAGTATCTGCGGACCGTCTTTCTTAAGTAGTTTGCGGCACAGACCTGAATCATCCTCTTCCTTGCTCACAGTGTAATCAAATGGAACCATCCGAATGCGCCGGCGTATCGCCATGCCCGTGTCCTTCAACGTCAACTTCGGATTGCTCCCTACCGCTATCTTGCATACAGATTTAAAATCGACGTCCTTTAAATGTTTTCTCTTTGCGTTCATCGCGCCGCCATCGATTACAGTTTTAAGCTGATCCATGTTCAATCGCCCTTCAGGAGCGTCGATAAGCACCCCCAGGCGCTTGCCCGGTAAACATTGCAGATCAAATTGACTCTGGAACCGGTTCTCAATTACAACGTCCTTCGGCAGCGCTATCGCATAATCGCCGAATAAATCCTTCATAAGATTAAGAAGAACAGATTTTCCGTTCTTCCCCTGGCCGTGGAAATTGAGGAAGAAGGAAGCGCCGGTATCACCTGTAAGACTGTATCCGAAATAAAACATTAAAAACAACGCGAGATCAACTCTTCTGGTCCCGTCCTTGCTCGTTATTTTCGATAGAAACTTGTCAAAATCTTGCCCCATCCCCGGAAGTTCCCATTCGCCGTCCTTGTCCCTCTTCAATTCATTCGCTTTAAATAGCGTGCTCATGCTGAACATATCTTCAGGCTCGCAGCGGCGCGTCTGTCCCGTCCGTAAATTATAATAATCGCCCTTGCAATTCAACAGATCCGGATCCGCGTCAAACTTTTCCTGCTCAACCGCCACAACCGTGTCGCACTTCAAAATCTTTTTAACAGCGCCGATGCCGGCAGAGGAAAGTATATGTCTCGCAAACGCCACTTCGCCTTCTGCTGCGCGTGACGCGCTCTCCCATGCCAAATTTCCGAAATGCGTTATAACCCTCTGTACCGCTGCCTCCGCGTATTTCTCCGTCCACCTTCCTTCATCATCATTGTAAACAAGCCAGCCTATCTGCGGACAGAACCTTATCCAGCGGCCGCACGTCTCCACAATAGCATGCGTAAAGTGGACCTCGTTAATATCGTGATCAGTAAAAATATTAAAATCTTTCGGAATCTTATCGATTATAAAAGCAGCCATGCGCCCGGACTCCGTCTGTTCGCGTTTTTCGGACCGCCTCGTCTTCAATCCCGTGTCAATATAATAATCTTTAACCGCAGCCTTTCTCGCCATTTTTTACTTCTTAATCTCCAAAACCCTTTTTAATTTTTATCTCGCGTACCTGTTAAATAATAAATCCGCCAGCTTCGTGTCGGAAAAAATATAATCCTTCATGCTTGCAACTTCACGCAGATATATCTTCCCGCCGGCAATACCAAGCCCATTGATTTCTTCAAGCTTGCGCTCAAGCCAATTAATAACCTGCGTCTCTTGTTTTAGATATTTTTTATATAAACCTTCTGCCGCCGATCCCGGAAAGCCTTTAATAATATCAATAAGTTCATCGCCGTCTACAATGCAATTATCACGAAGTTCAGTGCCAAAAAAAGACACAGGTAGCGACGTTTCTTCAAAAACATATGTTCCGCCGTAATCCTGTAATTGATTATAAACTCCTTTCTTTATGCCTTGCCGCACTTTTTCGTATGCTTCCTGTTCGATTATCTTCTCACGTTCTGCAGAACTTAATAAATCAATCGTCTCAAGCGTCCGCCAAATTACTTTATGACGCGGATCTATAAAATTCCGCCAGCCAATTTTAAAATTCGCGACGTACCTGCAGCTGTCTCCAAGCCTGCCGGCATAATACAACACCATTCCAATAAACCTTTTTTCAATATCGATGCGGCCTTTTTTCGTTTTTCTTTTCTGCAAGAGCTTATTCCACTCATCTTTCTCCCACTGTTCTCTCGAAACAGCTTCTTCCCGCTCTAACATCTCGTCGTATATATCAGTGTCTGTTATCTGTTCATTGGAAAGGTTGTCGCTCATTCGTCGTCACCGTCCATATCGATATCCAAATCACCGTCAGGATCAAACGGACTGTTTTCCATAGCCGCCTCGATTTCTTCAGGCGTCGCGCAGTTACTGCATAAATCATCCTCTACCCAATAACAAGGACCTTCGTTAGGATCAATGCACGGAGTGAAATGAGTACATCCGCATTTACGGCAGCGCTGCTCATCGTCTTTCTTTTTGATCGCTTTCGCTTTCTTGCCTTTTTTCTTTGCAGGTTTATTCCCGCCGGAAGCCTCTTTTGGAGTATCTCCCCCATGGGACGCAGCGGCTTTTTTGTCCGCTTTTATCAACTCGCTTTTCTTTTTGTCACCAAGTATTTTATTTGCCACTTCCTTTGCAACTTCCAGATAAAACTTTTTGTATTCTTCTCTGTTCATACCTGCGTATTTCAGAAATAAGTTGTTATCAATATTTGCTCTTTTATCAAAACAATCTTTGCCCGGTACTGTCCTTCTGAACTCATCGTTAAATATTAAATAAAAATGGAATAATTTCTGCACGTTCTTCGGGATAGAAGCAAGTATCTCAACAACAGGATCCGCAACAAGTTCCTTATACATTTCTTTTTGCTCTTTATTAAATTCTTTTTCAATCAGCGAGCCTGACATATATATATCTTCATTGATTAATTCCAGGAATATCGACATGTAATTTACCTGCATTATACCGCTCGTTTCTGTGCTTTCCTCCAGTGCCACATTCCTTGATATAATGCGTCTGTATATTTCATCTTCGATTTCGCCTTCAAATCTACCGGCGAACTGGCATTTTTTGTTTATAGTCTCGGCAATTTCCAGCGGCTGTGTTCCGCGATCTTCCGCAACAGCAGCCAGTATTTCTTTGCCGTATTTTTCTATCAGCATGGCTTCGTTTGTTTTACCTGTGCCGTTTCCGCCATCTTCCCCGGCAGCTGGTTTTTCCCTCGCCGGCATTTTAATTCTTTCACTGTATCCAATGCGCCGTACAGACAATACGCCTTTATAATCCGTTTTAATTTCCCAGCAGGCGTCTTTCTTCCGGTTCGTTTCGCCTGAAAAATCATAATCCTTTCTTTTCATAACAGCATACTTGCTGCATCCGGGAAACATCACAAACGATGCCTTTTCATAAATCTGCTTCGGAACACCATCGGAAAAATATATTTTATCGTCAGTCAGTACGCCGGCTTCAGTGAGCTGTATCGTCTGTGTTTCAAGTTCCTTTGCTATCATCGCCTGCCATTTTGAAAGATAACATTCACTGTAAAGACAAACGTCGCTTAAATAATCATACTCTTCAAACAATTCGTTGCCTTTGTTGTGGGTACGTTTTTCACAGTTCTCGCATTGCATACACTCATAAATTCTAAACTTTTGTTTTTGAAAAATAAATGTTGTTATGTCGTTACAATGAATCTTTGTATTATCACCCATGTCGGCAATAGATTTGTGCTGCTCGTAAAACTCCGTCTGATCATCCTGCGGAAGTTCCGCAAGCAAGGCAGCATCCGCAATATCAAACCTGCCGTCCCGGAATAAATCCTTTAACTCCGCTATAAGCCCGCAGAGCCGCAGCCGCTTGTATATCGCCGCAGGACTTCGCGCATAATATTGCGCAATTTCATTTACATTCATCCCTTTATCCGCGCGGCTTTTAAAAAGTAGCGCTTCGTCAAGCGGATGCATCTCCTGGCGGTTGACGTTTTCCGTCAGAGCAATTTCATCATCATCGCGCGGATCATCTTCAGGATAAACAAGGCAGTACTCCTCTTTCTTACCCAGGGACAACGCCGCCTCCAATCGCCTTCGCCCGGCAATCACAAGATAATCCTTTCCCTCACACCGCAGCAATGGCGGCTGAATAATCCCGACCTTTTCAATACTGCTTTTCAGCTGCTCGAAACCGTCTTCCTTCGTGTACCTTCTGTTGCTCTCAATTATAATCTTCTCAAGCGGTACCAACTTTAAAACAACTGCCGATTCTTTACTCATTTCCGTTCTCCTTGTTTGTTTTTACGACGTGCTAACGACGCCGCTTTTCTCCGCTCGTGGCGGTTTAATGATTGCCCTGTCCTTGTATCTTCCCTGTGATTAGGGTTCGCATCATTCAGCATTTTTACTAATTCCAAATTGTCAGCTTTTCTGTCATTCATTTTCATTCTCCTGATTTATTTTAGTCCCAGACATACGTCCAAGAATTCTCGTTCTGCCTAAATTAATAGATAATTTGCAATTTGCTACATATAAGATGATTAATAATTTTCTAAATATTTTTTTCATTTTAAAATCTCCAATACATAAATTAGATAACAGGTTATAAAACCAGAAACCCATACGGCTAAATATCCCAGAGCGTTTTTCATATTTAATAATCCTCCTCAAATAATTCTTTCGTGGCTTTATAATTCATCCACAATATTTCATCGCGGCGATTTTTATTTTCGTCATACGCCGATATCGATGTCTTATTAAAATTCTTTAAATGCGTTTCGTATATTTCGTTCTCATACCCGGATAATATAATCATCGCTTTTGAATTATTTATTAATTCGCATAACCTGATATGATCTTCATCCGACATCTCATGCGAATAGTATTTCTTATTTTTCCTTGTGCTAAACACATAAGGCGGATCCAAATACATTAAAACATTCTCTCGATTATATTTTTCTATCAGAATAAAAGCGTCGCGGTTTTCTATTTGCACAATGTTACCCGGCTTGGGCTTCAGTCTATAAGCCGCCTGTCGTATCAGTTCCGGCAGTTTAATAAATGTATCAATGCCGAAATTATCCGATTTTATATTATGCCGCCATCCTGTTTTACTGTTATTATTTGCGCCGATAGAACAATAGCACATAATTAAAAAGCGACGTGCGTTTTCAAGATTCGATTCAGTTTTCTCATAGGATTCACTATATTCCTGTCGGCTCCATGGAGTATTCTCAATTAAGTAAGCAAGCGCTTCGCCTTTTTCTCTTATCTGAAAAAATAAATTATATACATCACCGCTTAAATCGTTCAGAGTTTCAATAAGGCTCGGTTCCTTCCTGAAAAATATTGTCCCGGATCCAAAAAACGGTTCAAGATACGTCATCTCATTGTATCCGTCCGGAAACAATGAGATGATTTTATTAGCAATCCTGTTTTTCATTCCGGGATATTTCAATATTGTTCCGGTCATGTGTTTATCCTCTCCGCCGCACATCCCGAACGTAATCCACTGTCAGAATTAATCTGCTTCATAACTTCACGCAAACGGCGTTGCAATGTTTCGATTGTTCTTTCAAGACGTCCTTTCTCAAGCAATAGGTTCTCCATTTCCCTTTCACCCTTGCTGGTCTGCGAAACGGCAGTACTGGCGCCGACGCACTTCACCTGTGCAGCGCTTTTCCCGGCCTGCGCTGCGAGCGCCATCGCCCTGCGCTTAACTCCGTCGCGTTCGCTCGAAATAATCTCTTGAATATCAGCGCTAATACCTTCCGGCAGATCCATCACCGCTATAGTTTGCGCCTTCTTTGCGGATTCCAGGGAGATATGCGCTTTACGCTTTACCAAATCTTCCATCCGAACGCCTTTCGCCAAACACGCTTCATGCAATTTATTTATGACGTTGCCAAGATCGCGCTGCAAGTTTGCAATCGCGCGGCTTATCGTCTGCGCTTCATTAATTAATTCTTTTAACTCCGAATCGATTACAGGTTTATAAATGCCGGCAGCCTCGGCTTTATCCGCCAGATCGTCAAGTATCGAATGAAACAATTTAGTATGGGAGCGGCTTCCCGTCTGCTCGTATTCTGTATATTGAATGTGATGCGCCAGCTCGTGCAGCGCCGTATACATTAGCATCGATTCGTTTAAACCGTCTTCGGTTATATAGTTCCGGTTATTAATTACTATTTCTCGTGTGGCAGGCCTGTAAAATCCGTTTCTGCTGCGGCTTTTCTTTCCGGAGAACTCAACTGTAAACGGTTCTTTGCATTGGTGTACTTCATTTAACATTTGCATAACATCGTTTTGATTCAAGCCGTCTTGCATAATAATTAATCACCTTGATAGATTTTATCTAAATTAATATTGCAAATCATTTCAGGCGCATAAGCGGCAATACCATTTTCCTGAAATAATTTTGCGAAGTACGTTTTTCCAGCCCTGGCGCCGCCTGTAAATATAATTGCGTTTCCGTTTTTTATCGCATCATTCATTGCCTTTTTTTGATCATTTGTAAATTTTTCTAAACTGCTTGTTAAAAACGTTTCTATTTTCTTTTCCATAACGCTCCACCTCTTTAATTAAAAAATCCCCACAGGCGTTCCGGACATTGACGGCCTAACGGAGAACGGAAAGCCGACGCCAAGATACCCCTCCCGCCCATGGGGATAACTCCCAAATAAAAACCCTCCCGGTGTGATATAATCCAAGGGATCCAAACCTCGCCCGTAGGGCAGGACTATTTCACACCCCGGAGGGTAATAATGAACATACAACCAAACTGTGCAAAATGCGGCTGCGAGAAATTTGTTGTAATTGAACATGTACTTTATGCCAACATAAAGAATCATAAAACAAATGAGGATTCCAACTTGCAAATAAAACTTCTTTGTTGTGATAAGTGCGGAGCTGTCATAGGTCAATTTGATCGGAGCATAGCCGAACTTAAAACAATTTAGATGTTTTATATTCATCTGAATACCGCTGTAAGCAAATATTGACATTAAAAATACTTCCTCTTTCTGGCTCTGGCCAACTCTCTTCCAGATTATCTTTTTGATAATCAAATTCGTATTCTCTTGCTACTTTCATAATTTCTTTTATCATCTCTTCATAAAATGGCGGTGTTCTCATACCTACGCACACTCCTTTTCACCCTGCGCCTCTTTATGCCCGCTCCAGTCAACATGCGCGTCAACGAAAGGAAAATCATTTTCTATCTGCTTGATTTTCTTTGATACAAAATTGTAATTGCCCGTCATTGAAAGCGGCATCCAGAACTGACCTTCGGTTTCTATCCCGCTTGCCCTGATAATCGTGTACCCAAGCAACACCGCTTTGTCCGTTTTGTGAATCATTTTAAATTCTTTCAACGCATCAAAATCGATATGCCGGCAGTGCTCCCGCTTGGCAATATGGAAAGCCTTCCAGCCCGCAGGCGTTAGTTTGTTATTTCCCAAATACCAGCGCCGCTGAATCCAAAATAGAATAGCGTCATGACACATCAAATACGCTTTCTCCGTTTCTTTCTCGATATACATTTCCGTTCTCCTTCCTGCCTTGGCAGCAGTTTTAAACTTTGACTTCCCGGAATGAATCAATCGGATGGTTTGTTTGTTTATATTAACTACACATAAAATATTTTCCCGTTCAACGAACGGTTGATCTTTCCATTCCGGGAAAGCCACGGGACCGGAGTGGAATCGAACCACCGACCTGCAAAGGGGGACAACCCTAAACACGCTCTGCCATTTGAGCTACCGATCCAAGTACCCGTCTCTCCGGGCTGCCACGCTAAGCGTCTTCCTGATAGCGTGTAGGAATATCCTTTCGCTTTCGCGACCTGCCAAGAGAACGTGTCCCGGTTGTTTCAATGTTTCCATTGGCCCGGCACCCGGCTTCCACTTGGCTGCTAATTGGGATTTACTTTTTAATCCTCCCAAATAAAAACCATCCCGGTGTGGTATAATCATGGTAACCAAACCAACCTGCCAAAACAGGCAGAAAATAACACACCCAGGAGGGTAGATTTATGGATTTCAATGATCTTTCAAACGCTGACAAAATCGCAATGCTTAATTTAACAGCCACTTTAATGAACCAGAATTTTATTACATTTCGATACAACGATTTTAAAAAAGAAGAAATTCTGGATTTTCTTGTAGTAGAAACTGAAGCACTCATGAAAGATTCTGCCTTACTCAAGTTGAAAAAGAGCTGAGCTTCAACAACTCTTTGATTTCCTCATTTTTTATAATGGGGAAATTTTTTGAACACATAATACAAATCTTTCTTCTTGATGTATTAGTACTGTTTCCAATGACATCAGTATTTGCAATACTTATTTCTGCAAACTCGTAACCGACCCCCTTTAATGCCTGAATTGCTTCATCCAGTTTTTTGATTGCTTCTAATTCATCCACCACACACACTCCTTTTTATTACTGTCTTTTGGATGGTTGTAACGCCTCTTCAGCGCTGCTATGGCTGCATAAATGACAACCGCCGCGATTAAAACAATAATTACAACATCCATAAAAACTCCAAATAAAGCGGGTGAACCGCGCCCGCATAGCTCAAAGGAGAATAGGAGGAATAACCCCAAGGAATAGACCGGTTCCCACTATCCCTTGTTTCCCGATAAAAATGCCTCCACGAGAAATGACCTCTATTTCTCGGGAGGCGCACAAAAATTCCCTTTTTCCAGGGAATTAATTGCCAATTCATGGAGCCGGAGGTCTCGGCTATGACTCAAAAAAGTGTGTCAAAAACACTAACTCTTTATGGGATAAGGATTTACGTTAATATTGCGCGCCATATATATATGAACTTCTTATGTCGTTCATATATTAATTTTTGAGAGGTTACTATGAACTCAAAATTTTGCTTGAATAATTGCCTGTTCCCTGCGGACGCGGACATTCTTCCGCCGAGCGACGACCGCATCTTCAAAGTGCTGCTTACCCACCCGAATGCCAAGCAGGTACTAATCGATGTCATTTCGACAGTGATTGAACGAAAAGTTGTAGATGTCCAGATTCGGAACAATGAACTTCCGGCGATGGATGTCAACGAAAAAAATGAGCGGTTTGACGTGAACTGTACTATCGACACAGGCGAACATCAATCAGGTTCAGCAGGCGAAGGTTCCCGCTTTGATCAGGTAAATGTTGAAATGCACTGTTACAGGCAAGATGAAACCGGCTGCGAACACACTAATTTTATAAACAAGTATGTGTACTTTTTAACAGACCTGCATTCATCACAGGAATCAAAAAGTAAAATATACAGGGATTTGGTTAAAACCTATCAGATTACTTTTTGTATGTACAATGTTTTACCTTCATTGCCTGATTATGTACACAGTTTTTCCTTAAGAACAAATGGCGGCACACGGCTAACAGATCAGATTAATATGATTATCATTGAGCTGGATAAAATCAGCAATACACTGAAAAAACCTATAGGAGAACTGACATCCTTTGAAAAATGGTCGTTATTTCTAAGATTTGCTCAGGAACCTTTGCAAAGGAAATTGATCAATGATATAATCAAGGAGAAAGAGGAGATAGGTATGGCAGCTGCATTATTACAGGAAATAAGTCAGGACGAGCGCGAACGCGCCAGAGCACGAAGCCGTAAAATGTATGAGATGGATATGTACTCCAACTACCATACCGCAATTGAAATAGGTGAATTGCGAGCGCAAGAAAAATGGCAAAGTGTTATTGCGGACAAAGACGAAGAAATTGAAATACTTCGTGCCCGGATTGCCGAGCTAGAAGCGAAAAAAAAATGACGCCCGGCAACAGGAAGAAGCCTGAAACCGAGCGGTCTGGATGCCCTAGGCAGGAGCCGAGGGCTGGAAGGCGAATCCCTCTCTCCGTTATATTTTATGATCAGGTAATATTAAGACAATTATTAATGCGCCAAGCACAGGTATTCCTGCGAAAAAGCACAGAAGAAATGCCAGAATTCTCGAATAGCCTTTTGATTTGGCTGTTTCAACTGTGAAAATGATTAATATAACAGGTATCGCAAAACAAATGCCAATACCTGCTCCTGCAACCCACCCAAGAAATTCATCAGAAACAACAGCGCCTATAACTCCGCAAACAATTACTGAAGTCACTAAGACAATTAACATCGCTTTTCTCATAAATCACCTCCATGTTTAATTTTAATGCAAAACAATCTCATGTACACGGAAAATGAAGAGCGGTGAAATGTTTCCCAGAAAAATAATTCATAGTTTCTTAAAATAATTTATAGATAAACATAATGATCGAAAAACACGGTCTTAACAACTGCCATCTTGTAAACATTTTTCATTTATGGTAAATTTAGCCGTTACGTCAGGAGAGATGACCGAGCGGCCGAAGGTGTACGATTGGAAGTCGTATGTACCCGGAAGGGTACCGAGGGTTCAAATCCCTCTCTCTCCGAGCCAAAATTAAACAGCGGAGAGAACTATCAGCTTATGTACAGTTAGCATTAAGCTGAAGAATGAGGGATTTGAAACGCAGCACTGCTGTAAAAATTCAAGGCGAAAGCCTTGTTCAGTAAAAATCCGGCGCAGGACGCGCCGAGCAGTGCGAAGACGGGGGTGGAGGGAGCAAACAGGAGTTTGCGCGACCGGAACCCCAAATCCCTCTCTCTCCGAAATTCTCTCTCCGGGAAAACCGGAAAAGGAGTGCAATATGGAAGAACAGGTAAGAGCTGCTTTGGAAAATGTCCGTCCCTCTTTGCAGGCAGACGGCGGTGATGTTGAATTTGTATCTGTGGACGCGGACGGCGTTGTTTCTGTGCGGCTCACAGGCGCCTGCGGTCATTGCCCGATGTCGCAGATGACTTTAAAAATGGGAATCGAAAATTATCTCAAAAAGGAAATACCCCAGGTTAAAGAAGTTGTCGGCGTCTAAGCCGGGTTCCATTCAGGGAAGCTTGCTTCCAATTTGCCGCCGTGACATGGACGAGCGCGGCTGGCAGGAGTGCGACTTTGTTTTTGTTTCAGGCGACGCTTATGTTGATCATCCTTCTTTCGCGGCGGCGCTTGTCTGCCGTGTCCTTGAAAGCGCGGGCTTCCGCGTCGGAATAATACCCCAGCCGGACTGGAAAAATCCTTCATCTTACGCTGTTCTTGGAAAGCCGCGCCTTGGCTTTTTAGCCGGAGCCGGCAACATGGATTCCATGGTTGCGCATTACACTGCCGCCAAACGCAAACGCAGCGATGACGCGTATTCTCCTGGCGGCAAAAGCGGCATGCGCCCGGATCGCGCTGTTCTTATTTACGCTGAAGGTATCAGACGCGCGTACAAAGACACCGCGGTTATAATCGGCGGAATCGAGGCAAGCCTTCGCAGATTCGCTCATTATGATTATTGGTCGGATACTGTCCGCCGCTCAATACTGCTTGATTCAAAAGCGGACATTCTGGTTTACGGAATGGGAGAAAAACCGCTTCTGGAAATTGCGCGGCGGTTAGCGGCGGGCGAGGATACCGGCAGTATTCAGGATGTGCGCGGAACATGCGCGCGCGTTCACGGCAAGGATGCCGTCGGCAGGTGGAAAGACGCGGTTTATTTGCCGGGTTACGAAACAATTAAAGAAAAAGACAGCTCTTCATTACGCGCGTATGCGGATCACTTTATGATACAGAGAAAAAACTCAGACCCTTTAAGCGCGAAACCGTTAGCGGAAGAAAATGACGGCGGACGTTTTGTTATTCAAAACCCGCCTTCCCTGCCCCTTTCCCAGGAAGAGCTGGATAAAATTTACGAACTGCCGTTTACAAGAAAAGCGCATCCTGTTTACGACGCGCAGGGCGGAATCAACGCGCTTAAGGAAGTATCCTTTTCGCTTGTTTCAAGCAGAGGCTGTTTCGGCGGCTGTTCATTTTGCGCGATTACGAATCATCAGGGACGCGCTGTTACGGGAAGAAGCAGAGAAAGTTTAATGGGAGAAGCCAGGAAATTTTTAACAGAAGAGGTTCACACGAAGGCGCAAAGGCACAAAGGGAATGAAGGATTTAAAGGTTATATACATGATGTGGGAGGACCAACGGCTAATTTTTTCAGACCGGGCTGCGAAAGACAACAAAAAGGCGGGTTTTGCGCTGATCGGGAATGTTTATATCCTGCGCCTTGTCCGAAATTAAAAGCTAACCACAGCGAATATTTAAAGACATTAAAAGCTTTAAGGGAAATTCCCGGCATTAAGAAAGTATTTATCCGATCCGGCATCCGCTTCGATTTTATTCAGCATGATAAAAAACACGGGAATGAATTTTTGGAAAATTTGTGCGCTTATCATGTCAGCGGACAGTTAAAAGTAGCTCCTGAACATGTCAGCGCAAATGTTTTGGACGCGATGGGAAAAAGCAGTTCATCTTGTTACGAGCAATTCAGAAATGATTTCACGGCTGTTAATAAAAAGCTCAAATTAAAGCAATATCTGTTACCGTATTTCATCTGCGCTCATCCGGGAGCAGGCTCGCGCGAAGCGGAAGAACTTGCGAAGTATCTCAAAAAAACGGGCTTCGCGCCCGAGCAGGCGCAGGAGTTCTACCCAACGCCGGGAACAATGTCTACAGTGATGTATTACACCGGTCTTGACCCGCGCACGATGAAACCAATTTATACCGTAAAGAGCGATAAAGAGCGGCGCAAACAGAAAGACATGATTAAGCGCAGTAAATAATTTTTGCCAAAATATAAAAATTATGATAAAATTATAACCGAATGCGCTGCAAATATCGGTTTTTGGCAGTTTTCATCCTCTTGATGCCTGCTTTTCCGTCTTTGGCGCAGGAAAACGCGCAGGAACCCGAAGCGGAAACCTCTTCAAATGAACCGCAGTTTCTCTGGTACAAAGGTTTCTTTATAGAAGCATCAGGCACATATTGTTTCGCTTCCAAACTAATGCAAAATTTCGGCGAAATTGGATTCGGTTTCCGGGGAGCTCTTGGCTATGAGTATAAACATTTCCGTATCGCATTTGAATCCGGTTACAATAAAATTTCAGGCGCTAACCCGCTTATATCAGAAATTTCCTTATCGCCTGTTGTTCTAAAATTCGGCTATGAGCTGCCGCTGTTTTCTATTTTCGGCATACAGGCAGACGTTAATGCCGGAATTTTGAACTCCGTTATTTCACGTTACATGAATGAGTATGACGTTCTAAATAACAATATATTAACGGATAAATACACAGCTCCCCTTGCCGGAGCGCGTCTTTACGCGGTAATTTATCCGCTTGAATATTTAAAAATTTATATAGGCGGAGGCTCGGATTTTGTTTTTGAAACTTCGGGAATTATTCCTGTTCCGCTTGTTGAAGCCGGCGTATCTTTTAAACCATTTAATATATCAAAATCAATTTCCGTTAAACAAAGCGAACCTAAACCAGTTACAAAAGATATTGTATTTGAAAGCGTCAATGAAAATATTATCATTGAAGAAACTTCGCAGGGAAGAGTTGTCCGTCTTCGCAATGCCGTTTACTTTGAAGCCGACACCTCTGTAATGCTCGAAATGTACAGACCCATTCTTGACGAAGCGGGCGCAAGGCTCCGCTCGAATCCCGGCTTGGTAATAACGCTTAGAGGATTTACAGCTCCATTCGGCACGGAACAGGGACGCGCTGAAATATCCCGCGCGCGCGCCGAATATTGCGCGGATTATCTTTCGAGACATTACGGAATACCGAGATCCAGAATGAAAGTAGAATCATACGGAGCCCTGAGAGCTCCTGAATACAGGGACGCAAGCTGGGAATCGTACAGATGCGTTGAATTACTTATAGAGTAACCCGGAGTAAGCAATGAGAAAAATTCTGTTTTTATTTATTGGCTTTATTTTCCTTTTATCGGGATGCATTAATTATTTTCATGATCTTTCAAAGGAAATTTCAAACGCATCCGCGTCGGACGCTTTCATTTCCGCTTTTAGTTTTCACCCTGATGATAACCCAGAGTTGGATAAAGAATATAACGGAAATATAGTTGACAATAAAAATCAGATACTGATAGTAGTACCGGGCGATTCAGGAGTAAAAGGTTTAACATTAATACCGCGTTTTACGGCAAAGGGACTGGTTTATGTAAACGGAGCGATTCAAACAAGCGGCTTAAGCGGACAGCCTTTCAGCGCTGATGTTGTTTATACCGCTGTTTCCGCAAACGAAAAATATCAAAAATCTTATACGGTAAGAATACTGAAAATTGATTCGCGGATATATGTAAAACCTGACGCCGCAGGAAACGGAGACGGAAGCTCGTGGGAGAACGCCTTTACAAGTTTACACGAGGCGATTGAAACGGCTTCCCTTTTCCATGAAAGCCTGCAAAAAGAAATTTGGATTGCAGCCGGAACCTACAAACCCGTCCAGTCAGAAGACGAAAACGCGTTTTTTCATTTGGTCGCCAACACAAGTTATATCGGCGGCTTTGAGGGAAATGAAACCGGCATAAACGCGCGTAACATCGCGGTTAATAAAACAATTATTTCTGGCGATTTGGGAAGCGGACAATCTAATAATCTTTTTGCAAACGCTGATATTGCCGCTGTAGGCAGATTCATAACTTTTGACGGCATTGCGTTTGAAAAATCCGCCGCGGCGATTAACGCGTTTCTATCTCCTACAGCGCGGCTGATAATTTTAAACTGCGCTTTCAGCGATATTCAGGGAACCGCTGTTTTTTCTTTTCACGGAAGAAGAACAACCATAACAAATTCAACATTCGATAACATTGCGGCAAACGGAAATTTCGGCGCCGTTTTTATTAACGGAGAAGAAATATCAATTACAAACTCTGGATTTAATAACATCACGGGAGACGCGGTATCCATAATCTGTTCAGACGCGGCAATAGAAAATACATATTTCAAAAATATAACTGCCAAAGGTCAGGCATTGTATATAAGCCAGAACGCGGCAAGCGGTTACATAAACATAAACAAGGTTGATGTTGACACTGTTACCGGAAGAGGCATATACATATCATCACATACTCTTTATTTAATCAATTCTGTAATTAAAAACTGCGATGCGGGGGAAGGTTTCGGCGGAGGCATTCACATTGTAAATTCCGGGCGGGCAGAAATTTCTTCCGTTGATATTAACGACACCTCCGCCAAAACAGGCGGGGGCATATATTACGACGGTTCCGCCGCCTCATCGTCTCTTCTTGTAAGAAATGTAAAATACGACGGTGAAATCATTTATAAAAATCATCCTAAGGCGCATTTATTCGGAAATAATATAGAATTTGACGATGTTATTGTTCCGTAATAGTCATCGTGAAATTGGAGAAGTGCGCACCGGCGCCGCCTAGTTGCAACGCGGAAAGATACAATTTCTTTCCGTCATCGCCCGGCGTTGACGCGGGTGGCACATTAACGGTACTGGTATTTGTATTACCAACATTAGTTTCCATGGTATCCCATTCAGTGCTTGCGTTCAATTGAGTTGTACTTCCGCACACTGTCGGATATGTTGTTGATCCTGGTACAGCGGTTACCTGCCAGGCGATTCTTGTTGATGATTCAATCCAGTAATCTGTTTTAATGTTTATATTAATTCTTTTTCCGGCATACGCGCTTAAATCGTATTCAACAACAAAGTGGTAATATCCGCCGTCACCCGGCTCTACAAACAATACATCGTTCCTGTCCTTAAACTGCTGTACCGTGGCTATCGTTGTAACGCCGGGACCTACAACCTTGAGCACATCATCATTGCCGTTCACCTTTATAGCCCAAGTTTCTGCTGATTCATATTTGTTAATTTTTGTTATTTTAAGATTTGAGAAAATAAGAGTTGGTCTGTCACTTGTCGCTCCCGGCACCATAAAATGAAGGGTATTTGCAAGTTTATCCGAACTGGAAGCGCTTTTACTAACGGTAAAAACAACGGTTCCGGTTAACGTTGAACCCGAATCTCTATTACTTTGCACTCTTCTTACATCTGACAATAATGAATCATTATAGCATGTATGTACACCGCCTCCGCAATTGCAAAGAGTCAGGTCGCGAATCACGGCATCCAAATCCGTTATGTCACTTTGAGTAACAAATGTAAATTCTAGCGCGTAACATTCACCTGCCGTCACTTTTTTTCCGTCAAACAGCCATGCGGGATTTATATTTGCTGTCCACTTCGGTTCGCTGCCTGTATCATCAAACGGATAAGACGGATTAAGAGTGCGGCTGCCAAGACTGATTCCTGAAACATTACTTTCATGCATTGTCGCGGTTAGGCTGGGGAAATAAGAGAATGTTTCTCCGCTGATTGTCCAGCGGAACATAAAACGTACCGTCGTACTCGCGTCGAAAGATTTAACGGTAATAGTCCATTCTTTCGCCCCAGGATCGGAACTAACCGCGGTGTCTCCTATCCGCCCAACGCCGTCAACAAGCGCGATAATTTCCACAACGCCTTCCGGGGGTTTGAAACCATGCGTAATACTAATGGTGCCGGAGATAGTAATATCAACCGCGTTTATATCAACGTTAAGCTCAATACCGCTTAAACTCTGATTATACACATCCATTGTATGGGCTTTTTTTTCAAAGAATTCATTTTTTGAATCCGCGCCGGAAACAACAAAGTACACGCCGGTATTCTCTGTAAAAGGCGAGATAGTCATATCCCATATTAGGTAATTCGGATTGCTGACAAATTCTCCCTTATCATCTTCAATTTGCGCTCTAAAATCAATTTCCGAATAGCCAAACTGCACGTTATCTGACGATCTATACATCGTTACGAACGCCCCCTTAGGAGCCGCGCCGTTAACGCTTATATTCGCAGTACCGCTCAGGTTGATAATGCTGATATTAACATTCAGGCTAACGCCTGTTTCATTCACGTTATGCAGAGTCAGACGCGGACTATTAAAAGTTCCCTCAAAATAATTATCGTTTATATCCTTACACCTGTATTCAAAATACGCCTGCACAGGTTCTTTTAAATAATCAATCGAGAATTCGAAAGTATTTCCGATGCTGTAATCAATTTCATAATGATCAAGAAAATCGCCTATAATTTCTTCGCCGTCCCCGTTAAGGACAACCTTACGCATTGTTATACCGGCATATCTGGCGGACGTTCCGTTAATTGTAATATTCGCCGTGCCGCTTACCGTTAGCAGCGCGACATCGGCTTCTAAATGTATATTTGTCCTGTTCGCGTTAAACAGCCATACGGAACCCTCGATACGTTTGTAATAAATGGCGCCTGCGCTAACAGCCTGCACTTCAAAGTATATTTCCGTTTCCTCATTAAAACTTTCTATGAGCGTTCCCCATGAGCCGTTTTTACCGTCTTTAGTGTCAATCATCGCGGGATTGACGGTTAACAGTTCGTTATTCTCGGCTCTATACGCGTATACATACGCTTCCAGCGGCTTATTGCCGTTTATTGTGATTTTAGAAGTCCCGCCGACGTTGATTGATTTAAAAACTTCGTTAACGTCAAAAACATAATCATTTTGAAACAGCGTTACCGCGCCAAGCCGCCGCGTAAAGAATGAATCGCCGATTCCGGCATTCAATTTTACATAAAATGTGGTAGGCGCTTCAAAAGCCTGCATTGTTATCGGGAACAGTTGGCTATTGTTCGCGTCCAGATGGGCGAAATTATTGGAATAATTTATATCCGAGTAAATGTATAAGCTTGCCCAATCAGCCTGAACTCCGTTAATTAAAACGGACGCCTTGCCGCTTAATGTAATCGCGCCCGATATATAATTTTCGTCGAATACTTTTTCCATCCTGGTTTCCATGTTTGTATAAATATGTATTACCTCTGTCCAGGAAATCGCTTTGTAGCCATTGTCAAACTTCATTGTCATCATGTAATAACCGGCGCTTAAAGTTATATTGCCGGTCTTATTATTTAAAATGTTAATCGGCGCATTGCCGCCAAGAGGAGTCGTGACATGCTCATCGAATACATCCCAGGGTGAGCCGCCGATATCGTAAATATAAAGCTCGGCGGTATGTATGGATGACGGAAAATCCACATTATAAAAGAAATTTCCGCTTCCTGTTCCCGGCTTTGAACGTATGGGAATATTCACGCTTTGGAACGCGGTCTTGCTACTGTCGCTTCCCGGTTTAACATCGATAACGGCTTTTCCGTCAGCGGCGCGGACAAAATTTCCATTAATCGTAATATACCCGATAGCTGTTATTTCCCATTCTCCGAGCGCAAGGTCTTCTATTAATATTTCCGCTTTTTTAACATCAAGAAGAAGATTCCCGTATGTATCCGCTCCGTTAGTTTTTAAAAATTGCAGTTCGTATCTGGTAAAATTGGGAGCAGACGGAAACAAAGTTCTTGCTCCTGCCCCATCGCCTGAAATTGTAATTTTTATTCCGCTTGCGGATAATGGAACGTCAAGCTCAATAAAACCGGGGCAGCCGGTTAACCCGAATAAAACTGACAAACAGAGGAATAAAATAAAATATTTTAAAATGTTTTTCATTATTCCTCCTTTATTTTACAACCATAAAGGTTACAATTTTAGAATATGGTATGCCGTCTTTTACGGCAACCGCGGTAATTGTATGCAAGCCCAAATTCAATCTATAGCTGTCTATCGTTACCCTGTTGCCTTTTTCCTGCCGCTGACTGTCATCCAAATACCAATAATAACTGTCAAATCCGGCGGCAACTGTAACCGTAACAACGTCATTTGATCCGCTTCTTATTACGTTTCCGGTTTGAGTTAAATCCATTTCTTCGTCATGGAAGCCTTCAAAATAAACGGAAATAACTCCCGGAGGAATAACTTCAAACTCAACATTCACCGTAATATCAAAAGCCGGCATGGAGAAAGTATGAGTTTGAATGTAGTACTCGGTTATTTCGATATCCGTAAAAATCTTTGTACCGTTATCCGTTCCCGATATGCTGAAGTTCGCTTCTTTAACCCTGTACCCGTTATCCGGTGTCAAATTTACCGTGATGGGCGCTCCCTCTACGGCAGACTCATGGCTCACATAAACATTACCGGAACCAGACTCATTTATATTGATGTTAAACAGCCTTGAAAATTGCGCGTTAATTGTTACGTTGGAAGCGGGCATGGTAAAGGTATAACCTGTCAGATTTACAGGCGCGCCGTTATCCTGCAATATTTTTAATGTATTTTCCAACAGGACATAACCGGAAGCGGGAGCTACCGTCAAAGTAATCATCTCTCCGATTGAAGCTTCCGTATGGCTCGGTGTAATCGTTCCGTTTATAAACTGCCCTAAATTGATGCTATAGACAACCGGCTCAAATCCCGCGCTTACAAAAACATGGGAAGCCGGCATATTAAAACTGTGCGAATTTCCTCCGCCTGAGACTTCTATTTCCGCATCGTCATTTACAGACGTTACTTTCAAAGTGCCTTCTATACAAACATAACCGGCATTGGGAACGACAGTCAGACCGATACTCGCGTTAAACGCCGCGTTTGCCTGACTCGGAACAACTTTCCCGTAAGAAATCGGAGAAACAATGACAATATAGGGATTATTCGGCAACGCCTCTTCCGAAGAAAAAGGCTCAGCCATATCCACACATCCCGCAGCAAACAGCGTCAGAATGAGCGTTATAACTATCATCCTCATCTTCATTTAAAAATATTAGCATTACTTCAGCTATATTGTCAAATTGATTGGCAGTTGATTAGCACCATTTAAAAATAGAAAGCAGAAAGCCCGAAGGATTTGGAACCTGTTTTTTAGCAGAATCTACATAAAAAAGCCGCCCCTTTGCGCGGAATGCGTTGGGGGCGGCGGTGCATGGGGGGCAGGTTGATGTTATGGCACAGCTTCAGCTTCCAATTCAATGCCGGTTGTAACCATACTTTCTATTTTTATACTTAATATATTATTCGCATAGTGAAAACCATAATTTGAATAAGTTTCTACTGAAAAGTCGAGTGTTTCATTCAGGTAAACGTCAGAAATCCATACTGCCCAATCCATAGGAACCTCACTCAAATAAACAGAATCAACAAAATCGTCTCCTCTATATAAATAGACTGATAAACCATAGTAATTTTCAGGGTCTGGCTCAGGATCGTTAATAGGAATATTTCCATCAATCGTAAGTGATTTCATAGTTCCTCTTAAAAGGATTCTTCCGTAGCTTAGATTGATGTTTTGAATTTCCGTATCACTTTCATTCACGGCAAAAACAGGATCATCATCCGAATAGTAGTATAGATTATAACGGTTTTCACCCCAATAATTATCATACCTTTCCACTTCAAAATAGATATCGGTAGGTTCTTCAAATGACGCAAAAGTGGCTTGCCAGAAGAAAGTCTCCTTGTCAATATCCGCAAATGCAATAGCTTCGTTTGTATAGCGCCTGGCAATAATTACCTGTGCCCATTCTGTATTTAGAACATCAATCTCCGCATAACCGCTTAAGGTTGTTGTGGTTGCGTTTATTACAATATTACTGTTGGAAACATCAGATGTAACAGAACCTATATCATGTACTTTATTAAACTCAATCCAGTTTGAGTTATAAAATCTTATATTAATACTGCCGGTTCCTTCAGCGAAAGGAGGTATTTTTACTTCCCAATTATTGCCGGTTATATCGACTTCAAAATATATGGTGGGAGTGTTGTTATAGAATTCAACTTTTGCTTCCATATATATACCCTGTACAGGTTCGCCGTCTGCAGTAATATTAAAAGTTCCGCTTAGTTTAATAAGAGACGACGCAAAATCAGCCGGAGCAAAGTTATAGTTTATAGTTGTAATACATTGATCGTAAACATGTACGATTTGATTCTTGGTTATTGATCTGTCTTCGTATTCCGCAAATACGGTAAGGAAATAAATACCGCTTTCAACATCATTTACAGTAACGGTATCACCGTCTGTAACTGCCGCTTCGTCAATTACTGCATCACCACCCTGTTCAAGAGGCCACTTTACCAGTTTTATACCGGCAGATCCACCTGAAGGATATGAAACGCTATACTCAACAGTTCCCCTCCCGCCCGGAGCAGGAAGATTGATAGGAACAGTTATTTCATGATACATACTGTTTACTGTTAAAGGAACGGTTCCTGATGCGACAGCTATATCTCCATCTTCCGTGTAAGCCGTAACTGTAATCAACCAATTGCCAAAGGAAAGTTCTACCTCTCCGCCTTCCCATTGGTCAATTTCCACAGGATTGGGCGGAGACATATTATTTCCATCGCCTGCCGCAACGCTTAAAAAATATTTAAGTTCATAGGTATTAACATTCGGAAGAATTGTACGCGCATTCCCGCCTAAATCCACTTTAACAAGCGCAGTGTTTTCACCCAAGTTTAACTGCGGTTCCTGAAACAAATCACAACCTGCAACCAATAATACAAGAGCAAGTATATTTACAATCTTTAATATTTTCATTGTCTCCTCCTTAATTTACCCAGAACGCAAAATCTTTGGCGAAAGCGGCTCCGTCAATAACCACTATAAATGTTCCGTAATTCCACCCTTTGGGAAGACCATTTGTCGGCAAATAAAAATCTATGTTACCCCATTCGTCTTTCATACTGACATTCTGTTTTGTTCCATTTATGTATAAAGCAAAATCATACACAGGATCGTGGGTATAATAATTACTATTCCAAAAACCTATTTGCAATTGACTGTCGTAATCGGCTATCCAATGGGATAGATTTAAATTCATGTCTGTTTCAAACGCAGTCTTAACGAATGTTGGCACATTACCGCCTGTTATGGAAGAAGCGTCAAACACAAGCAAAACATTTGAAATGTTTTTACTGTCAACGACAACTGTTTTCTCTTCATCAAGACCAACCAGTATGAAGATTAACTCTGTTCCCTTGATTATGGCAGGTATCTCTAATTCCCAATCATTACCAACATCCAAATCAATGAACCAACTCCAAAGACAATTATTTTCCTGGTACGCTTCCAGTTGTAATGTCTTTACATAGGGATTATTGGTTCCAACAGTGCCTTCTATAGTTACATCGGTAAGTATATCTATGTCAATTTCAATATTTTGTATAATTACCTTTGATTGATCCAAAGTTTTATAATAAGGTGTTTTAAAACTGCCTATACCTTCTACCCAAACCCAGAAACGAAATTCCGGCGAGGTTGTAACATCCAAATCCCATGTATTTAAGACCCATTGGAAATTTGCTGTGTCAATTGAAGTCCAAGCAATTATATCATACTGATCCCAGGAATCCATCCCATCGGGAAGAAGCAATAATTCCGGTGCATGATTAGTCCATCCGGAAGGGAACACACCGTCTACCTTCAAATGTATTGTCCCACTCAGTACAATCTGGTTATCACTCAATTGTTCTATAACCGTAACTGTAAAATATGTATCTTTACCTTCATAAGTTACAAAAATTGTTTGAGAACCACCCGTAAATTGATTATCAAATGCACTTAACGTATAATTTGTAACCACAGCAGACGTATTGTCGGTGTAGAAAGCTGTTATCACCAAGCCATCCGTATTCAGATTTTCACCAACAAAATAAATCGTTTTTGAAGGTCCGTGAGTCACCTCAATCCTATCCAATGTTTTTTGCGCAACAACAGGGGGGGGGGGGGAATCAGAA
>Ga0209755_10000277_pt1 | contig 99282 bp, 91 predicted proteins | sample TergutCo191P1_FD_187301 | JGI IMG/M metagenome (GOLD analysis project Ga0209755, IMG submission 187301) | Cornitermes sp. P1 segment gut microbial communities from Petit-Saut dam, French Guiana - Co191P1 (SPAdes) (version 2) | ecosystem: Host-associated > Arthropoda: Insects > Digestive system... | reverse complement strand
CACATACCAGCCAAGGCGGTGCCTCGCGTAAAGAGCCGCGTAACGGCTGTCATGCACGGCAGCTTTTCGAAGCGTTTCAAGCCTCGTCTTTTCATGTGCGAGAAAATCAGGGAAACGCACGTCCCTCGCGCCTGACGCGCTCTCCATCAATTTATCCGAAGGAGTAAGCCCCATATCCATCCAGCCTGCCGCTTTCGCAGACGCGTTAAGAATTGAATATTCATTCTGCTTCATCAGCCTGTTTATGTTATGATTCCATCCCCTCGTTTTAATATATTCAGCTTCGTTAACCCATTCTGTATCACCTGCAAAACGAACTTTCATGTTTCCGTTTTCCATTACAAAATGATCTCCGCTTGTGCCGGCTGCTCTTTTAATCAAGAAATGAACTCTCGGATCTCCCGATTCATCTTTATCGATATCAACAAGGGTCAATGTAAGCATGTATATAATCCTCTGGGCTACGTCAAAAACAGTTCCCTTGGAAATATATGAAGGATTTTCAAAGATGATAATATCGTTCTTTTTGGGCTTAACAGGGCTTGGCAATTTTAAAAAACCGGGAAGCAATTCAGGACCGTAAACGATCTTGTTTACAAAAACATGGTCGCCGATATTAAGCGAATCGATCATTGAACCTGAAGGTATTCTGTATGCCTGAACAAGATATTGATTCGCGAGCAGAACCATGCAGGCAGCCCATAAAAAAGCGTCAAGCCAGTCTAAAATGGGATTTTTTGCCTTGCGTTTTTCCTTTTTTTTATGCCGAATCCGCGCTCTATGGGTTAAAAATCGTTCGGTAATCAGTTGAATTAGATCAAAAAAGCCTGTCTGCCCCTGAATATTTGACATTTGAGGAATACTAACATAAAATTACACTTTGTATCAATACGATTTTAATATATTCTGTCTGCACCGGAATTTTAGGAGTAACAGTTGAAACGCTCTCTTTTTGCAGCGTTATTAGTAATATTTCCTTTCAGTGTTTTTGCCCAGCAGGGAGCCGCGGCATTGCGCGATTATATTGGATTGATAAATCAGAGCTATCATCCCGGAATTGTTTCTTATTTCGAAAAAGCCAAAAAAGAATATGAAAAACAGGGCGAATCCAACAGCGCAAAAATAATCGACCTTATCTTAAAGGGAGCGTTCGGTTCCGGTTTTCTTTATTCAGATCGCGGCAATTTTTATGTGATTACAAATAACCATGTTGTAGCGCAGGCTCATACCGTATCAATTACTTTTGAACGGCAGGACGAAACAAAGATCAGGATCGACAACTTAAGAATTATCGCAGCTGATGAAGAGACAGATCTTGCCATTCTTGCATTTCCAGCGGACCAGAAACCTCCAGTCACTCAGGGGCTTACGCTTCTTTCAAGAGCCGTGGAAGAAGGCGAGGATGTTTTTTCCGCGGGATTCCCCGGTTTGGGAATGACTCCAATCTGGCAATTCGGACGCGGCATGATCTCAAACGCTTCCGTAAGATTTCCAAAAAATATTAACGATGAAACAATGATGGGACCTTTTATTCAACACACGGCGCAGGTTGACGACGGAAACTCAGGAGGGCCTCTTTTGGTTATTCAGCGCGGCGTTCCATCGGGCTACTCTGTCGCGGGAGTTAATACGTTAAGCGGCGCAAGAAGACAAGCCGCAAATTATTCTGTTCCGGTATCCACGCTTCAAAATTTTATAAATAACTCTTTAAATCCTCGTCCGCAAGAGTACAGGGCGGCTCTTGATGAACGTCTTAAAAAATTTATAGAAGGCTTAAGCGTTAATCAGGCTGTTTTTCCCCACATCAACTCCTTCCTCTCTTCTGAGTGCGTCGGGGAAAATGTAGAATACGCATTCGAGGAAATGCGCGCCAAAGCGCCCAGAACCGTTATCCGCACATTTATCGATCATAGCCGCGAAGATATTATAGGAGCGATGGGTCTTGCCGTCGCATGGACAATCGAAAACAGTATAAGATCATCGGGCGCCGTTAAAGCCGAAATAAAGGAAATAACAGGCGAAGACGAGGAATATACAGTTGTTTTTACAATCAACGGCAAGGATGTATCTTCGGTATGGATCCGCGAATACGGAAATTGGCGGATTAAAAGTTTTGGGAAAGCAGCTTCAGGGGATCATACGCTTATTCAAAAAAGGATTAACGAAAGGATAATCCCTGAAAACCTTCACGTAAACAACGTCCTTTATATTGAACTTGGACTTGCACTTTGTCCTGATAAACCTGCCGCGTTATACGCTTCTTTGGATATAGCGGGCGCCGCCGTTAATCTCTTCTATTCGGCTGACAGTTTCTGGAATGCCGGTTTCGCGTACAGCCTGCACATTCCGATTCCTTTGGGAAATTTAGGCGTTATGCCAAACTTTAAATTTGGAGCGGGCGTAACAAGATACATGGAAGACGAAACTGCGGATATTTTAAGAGGATTTTCCACATTGTTTCAGATTGGCATGAAGTTTACCACATCCTATGCGCCGGGTCTTTTCGCAGGAGCTTCTTTTCAGTATAACCTTAATATTTTTGACATCATGTCAGGCGGCGATTCAACAGGAAGAAAAAATCCATTCAGAACGGGTTTTATTTTTTCCGCAGGTTACGCATTTTAAATCACTAAAGAGGATAACTTTTCTCTAATGAATTCGCTCTTTTCTTTTAGTCCGATGCTTCCTGTCGCAAGAAGAATCACATTCGCTTTTTTAGGATCCAGTTTTACCTTGCCTGAGGATTCCTGCATAAGCCTTACAAGTTTTTCAACTTTTACGCGAGCGACTTTGGCAAACTCAATGCGCACAATGCCGGACCTTTCTTTGAGCGAAGATACCGCCAATTTTCTGCAGATTATTCTAATTTCCGCAAGGGCAAGCAATGAAGCAGCTTCATCGGGGAGGGGACCGAATCTGTCGATTAATTCTGAATACACTTTTTCCAAATCGTCATTTTCGCGTATGGCGGCGATCATTTTATAGACTTCCATTTTTTCCTGGGCGCTGTCGATGTAGATATCAGGAACAAAGCCTGAATATTCAAGTTCTAAAAGCGGTTCTGTTTCAGCTTCATAATTGGAATCTTCAAGGCGCCTTACGGCTTCATCCAGTAATTTTATGTAAAGATCAAAACCGACAGAGTAAATGTCTCCGGACTGCTCCCTTCCAAGCAGATTCCCAGCTCCTCTAATTTCCATGTCTTTCATCGCGATTTTAAAACCGGATCCCAGTTCCGTAAAATCGGAAATTGTCTGTAATCTTTTCATAGCAATCTCAGAAAGCGCTTTCTGCTGCGGATAAAAAAGATACGCGTAAGCTACCCTGTCCGATCTTCCTACCCTGCCCCTTAACTGGTACAACTGAGAAACCCCGTACATATCCGCGCGGTCAATTATAATCGTATTAACATTTGGAATATCAATTCCGTTTTCTATAATTGTTGTAGAAACTAAAACATGAAAACCGCCGTGGATAAAACGGCGCATAACATCTTCCAAATCCTGCGCGTCCATCTGACCGTGCGCCGTTTCAATCAGCAATTCAGGAACAAGGCGTTCCAGTTTCAGCCTTATATCGCGCAATGTTTCGATTCTGTTGTGAAGGAAAAAAACCTGCCCTCCCCTTTCCGCTTCGCGCCTTATCGCCCTTGCAATCAAAAAATCATCGTATTCGTCCACAAACGTTTCGATTGGATGTCTTCCCGGAGGCGCTGTCGCTAAAAGGCTCATGTCGCGTATTTTTACAAGACTCATATGGAGCGTGCGCGGAATCGGAGTCGCGGAAAGCGTAAGGCAGTCCACGTTGGTTTTTAATTCTTTAAGGCGTTCTTTATCTTTTACACCGAAACGCTGCTCTTCATCTATTACGATAAGCCCGAGATTTTTAAAGATTACGTCTTTTTGAATAATCCTGTGCGTGCCGATTAATAAATCGACCTCGCCTTTTTTTAGCTGCTCCAGAATTATCCGTCTCTTCTTTCTGTCTACAAAACGCGAAAGCATGGCGACATTCACCGGAAAACGCGAAAACCTCTCGATAAAATTTTCATAATGCTGCTCCGCAAGAATTGTCGTCGGCGCAAGAAACGCTGTTTGTTTGCCGCCCATTACAGCTTTAAAACACGCCCTGAGCGCGACTTCCGTTTTTCCATAACCAACGTCTCCGCAGACAAGCCTGTCCATGGGGGAAGCGCTTTCCATATCGTTTTTAATTTCCTGAATGCAGTTTAATTGATCTTCAGTTTCCTCAAAGGGGAAGGCAGCTTCAAACATTGTCTGCCATTCTGAGTCCTTTGGAAACGCGAACCCTTGAGCTTGTTTTCGCTTTGAATAAAGTTCTATCAATTTTTCCGCGATATCTTCTACGGATTTTTTAACCTTTCCTTTTCTGTTCTCCCAGCTCTTGGAACCAAGAGTATCCAAACGAGGAGGCTGCCCTTCGTTTCCAATGTATCTTTGCACAAGGTTTAACTGTTCAACGGGAACGAATACAGTTTCTTCACCGGCGTATTCAATCTTGATATAGTCTCTTTCATTTCCAAGAGCGTTTAACCGTTCAATCCCCTTAAAAAGACCGATACCGTGATTTACATGGACAATATAATCGCCGGGAGTTATCTCGACAAATGTGTCGATAGGTCTTGATCTTACAGTTTTTAAAGAATGCGGCGCTCTTTTACGTCTGCCGAAAATTTCATTTTCCTGCACAAGCATAAACTTGATGTCGGGAAGTGAAAAACCTGATGTCAGGGGATTTGCCATTATCGAAAGCGATTTGTCATGCGAGGCGCCGGGTTTTCCCGCTTTGGTTTTCTCTGCGGCAGGTTCCAGCATCATCTTAATCCTGTCCGCCTGCACTTCAGATTCCGCAGCTATTGTAATCTGCCAGCCGCTTGTAAGCAGAGAGGCAAACTCTTCTTTTAAGTAATTAATATTTCCAAAAAAACTGCGCGCAGGCTCGCATGGAAGTTCAAAATAAAATACGCCTTCTTTATCAGATATACTTTTTTTAATCGATCTCATCGAAATTATACGCGCGGATTTTTTTGAATAATCATCCAGTAAATTATTAAAATTAAGTAAAAGTTTTTCGGGCAGAGGATACTCGCATTTATCCCTTACAGCGCGCGAATATAATCCCTGATATTCGCGGACAAGACTTTCATAGGCATTATCAAGCCTTTCCCTGTCAAGTAAAAATAATGTTTTATTCCGCGAAGAAAGCGCGTATTCAATTAAACTTCCCTGAGTTTCAAACGCAAGAGGAAAAAACATCTCTTCGCCTTTTACGCAGCGGCGCAGATACAGCTCTTCTATTACTGCTTTTCCGCCGTCAGAAAATTCCCTGTGCGAGGAAAGATTTTTTTCTAATATTTTAATCCGATCATCTGTCCAGACAACTTCCTTCATGGGACGGATAACAAGTTCTTTTAATTTTTCGCTTCCTGTGTTCTGCATAACAGGATCAAAATGTTTGATATTTTCCACTGTGTCAAAATCGAATAATACCCTCTGCGCCTTTTCATCGCCGCCCATGAAAATATCAAGCACTTCACCGCGAAGCGCAAACTCACCGTGAACCGTAACGCGCGGCACCCTTGTATAACCGTATGAAACAAGCGTTTTCGCAAGTGATACGGTATCGATTTTTCCGCCGGGTTTTAAAGCGATAAAAAGCGATTTTAAATAATTGATCGGCGGCATTGGAGAAAGAAGCGCCCTTTGCGGAATAATCACAATGCCGCTGTGATTTTCCAAATCGCTTAACGCCTTTACCCTTTCGCCGAAAACCGCCGCCTGAGGAGTCAGTTCCCTGTAAGGCGCGCTCCCCCACCACGGGAATTTTATGCAGGAAATACCGGAACATTCCAAATCCAGCATCAGGCTGTCAGCCATATCTTCATGCGGGACAATTACAAAAATCTGACCTTCAGAAATTTTATAAATCTGAGCTATAATAAGAGCGTTAAGGGAGCCTTCGCTCCCTTCAATTTCTATGGGGAATTTACCGTTTTTTACAGCCAAATAAAGGGCACAAATAGCCTTAGAACAGCTGGTTTTCTGTAAAATTTCATGAAATGATAAGGTAATCATGGGTTTCTACCGATTACTATAGTATAGAAGTGTGTTCATTGTGAACACCCACAGAGGGAGTGAAAATGAAAAATTTAACAAGATTTCTAGCGTGTGTTCTTCTGGTTTTTGCGGGTCTGCCTTATTTATATTCCGCTGAAACAACAGCCGGAACAGTGGAATTTAACATTCGTTTTTTTGACAGGCGTATCTACTATGTTGAATCCGACCCGATTTTTATACAGATCACAATTACAAACAACAGCCCTTCCCCCTACCGTTTTAAACTTGCAGACGATCGCGCCTTCTCCATTGATTTTGATATAAGGTCGATGGCAAACAGGGTTCTTCCCATATCCGATTCTCTGCTTCGTAAAAGAACGCAAAACAGTCAGGTGTTTTTTCGCGAAATTGCCATTGAAAGCGGCGAATCATTTTCGTTTGTGGAAGACATCAGAGACTACGTTACCTTCGGTCAGAGCGGTTCCTTCAGGATTCGCGCCAAAGTATATCCTGAATTATTAAAAACTGTAAACGATCCTCTTCCACTTGAATCGAATTATTTAAGCTTGAACCTTCGTCCCCCCGTTATACGCGGACAGGACGGATTGCCGTTGGAGATGGACATTGCCACAGGAGCTGTTTTAACGCGTCAGAATCTTCCCCCAGACGAGGTAGTAACCTACATGCTTATAAGCCGACAACGTTCACAGTGGGAAAGGTTTTTCCTTTATCTTGACCTTGAATCGATGTTAAGGCGCGATCCGCTTCAAAGCCGAAAGTACAACGCAGAAAATGAAGAAGGACGCAGGCGCATGATCAGCGATTTAAGAAAGACCATTCAGACTACGGGGGATCCCCACGCTCCGGGAAACTCCTATGACAATATCCTTACAACTCCCACAAGTTTTGAAATCCTTAGAACTGAATATAACAGTAATGAAGGCACTGTAGTTGTTCTTCAGAAATACAGGATGCTGAATTTCACTGAATTGAGGCACTATACATATTTCCTTGAAAAACAGGATAATTTCTGGACAATCGTAAGTTATTCGGTTCAGGGCATGGGCACTACGGATAATGATTGACATTTGCAAATTTTTTATATAGGATGATACTGTGAGCAGGAAAGCGTTAATTATTACAGACGGCACTAAAACAATTGAATCTCTTGCAAAGCCCATAAAACAAGCTCTTGCCGGTTTTTCCGTAGATATTTACTCTGCCGATAAATTCGCCGGGAACGATCTTTTCCCTGTCGACATTTTCTTTCTTGGCGCGCAGGAACCCAATCCCGCTTCTTTTTCCTATCTTGAAGAAATGCTTGCTCATATAAATCTAGCTTCCAGAAAATGCGCAGTTTTCTCCACAAGCCAGAAAGCGCTTAAATATCTTGGCAAAATATTAAAAGACAGCGAAGCCGCCCAAGGAGATACCCTTTTATCTCTTGACGGCGGCTATCAGGAGTCCGATATTAACAAATGGGTAAAAGGATTATTAAAATAAATTGGCAGCGATTAATCTTGACGATTATATCAGAAAGGTCCCCGATTTCCCCAAAAAAGGCATTTTATTTTACGATATAACAAGCATCCTTTGCGCTCCCGCCGCGTTCAGATACTGCATTCACAAAATGGCGGAAATCTACAAAAATGAAAACATTGATGCTATTGCCGCAATCGAAGCGCGCGGTTTTCTATTCGCAGCCGCCTTCGCGTACGAAATGAACATCCCTGTAATTCCAATCAGAAAAAAAGGAAAACTCCCCGGCGTTACGCTCTCAAAAAAGTACGATCTTGAATACGCCCAAGCCGAAATCGAAGTGCATGTCGCTGACATCCCAAAAGGAAAACGCGTATTATTAACCGACGATCTTATCGCAACAGGCGGCACTTTAAACGCGGCGCGCTCTCTTATAACCGAAGGCGGCGCGGAAGTTCCCGGCATCTTCGGAGTTGTGGGACTGCCTTTTCTTAATTACAAAAAGATACTTGACCCGACGCCTGTTATCACGCTGATTGATTACCACGGTGAGTAATTTTCTTAATTTTCTATCTTTTCAATTTCTGCTTCTTGAGCTGCGGTTAAATACATTCCCATCCGTTTTTTCGCCAGCGTTTTAATATATTTCTATAGAGCTATACTTAATTCCCGTCCGTATACGTGCGCAATTTTTTCAAGGGTCTTTATTGTCGGGTTCGCTTTGCGCGGATTTTCAAGCCTTTGATATGATTGATACGATAACCCCAGCTTTTTTGCTATATCGGACTGGCTCTGTTCTCCGCGAAGCTCGCGAAGCCGCAGTGATAACGCAATATGGCTTGATACGGTAATCGGATAACCTTTTTTATATTCAGGCGGCGGTATAGGAAATCCCCTTGATATATCTGATTCAAGACAGCCGTCAAGAGCTTCTTTTGCCATTGCGAGAGCTTCTTCATGTGTATTACCATACGTTTGAATGTTTGTCATGTCCGGGAATTGCGCCCAAAAAAGGCTATCGTGCTTTTCAACCTTACAATAATAAACCATACAGCCTCCTTAAATTTTAATACCTGCTTCTTTTAAAATATCCTTCCCCTTAATTCCTAGGTCAATATTGCCATGAAACGGGACGGGGACAGGCCGGCAGCCGTCTTTAACGTAGATATGGTGAGAACCCCTTATCCTGTCAAGGTACCAGCCATTCTCTTTCAGTATTTTTACAATCTGCTTCGCTGTTATAATCAATACTACAGGATATAAGTTGTATAGTCAAGAGTAAAATAAAAGCTCCGAATCCGAGGATTATCTATCAAGTACTGTTTATAAATCATGTGCTGCTTTATACAAATTATTAATTTGGTCTGCTTAATTTATTATCGTTACTTTTATTTTCTTTAGCCCCTAGGGGAATCGAAGCTTCCAGTCGCAAACTTCCTTGTTTGCTCCTTCCAGCCCGCCTCGTGCCGCTGTCGGCGACATCCTGTCGCCTTTTCCTTCGGCGCGGCACTTGGGGTTCGATTCCGATTTATACAAATAATTAATTTGGTCTGCTTATTTAATTATTGTTACTTTTATTTTCTTTAGCCCCTAGGGGAATCGAACCCCTCTTTTAAGATTGAGAATCTCATGTCCTAACCGATAGACGAAGGGGCCGAGATATGAATAATATATCAATTTATAAATTGTGTGTCAATCTAAGGGGTTTTATATATCAAAATGTATGCCTTGAATACCTCATGCAGGTCGAACGCGAAATGCCCTGTGGGCTCCGGGTGGCTTGTTGGCTATTGCTCACGCGCTGCGCGCGGTTTATATCTAGCCAAGTCGCCCACAGGGCATTTCGCGTTCGACCTGTTTGTTTTTTTTAAAGCATATTTTTAATTTGGAAAAGGTTAATTTTTATACAAGTAATATATGACTTTAGCAAATTCTAATTAGCATAAATTTTATGTAGAAAACACTTTTATCAGAACTTATTATTGATAATTTATAACATATGTATGGTATAATCTCCTTGTAATGAGTGAATATATAGTTAATCTATCAGCTATAAATCCAAAAGAAGAACACCGTAATACACCGGCAGTTGAAGTAATGGTCGATACTGGATCCGAATTGTCATGGCTTCCTAGTGTCCTGTCAAAAACAAATTTCAACATGATTTAGCCTTATTAATTTTAACGAGAATCTCATCAGGCGTTTTTGTCCACTTGAAAGTGCGTTTTGATTTATTCCAGCTTTTAATATAATCTTTTATTGCTTTTTTTAATTGACCAACAGATTCATAACTTCCCCTGCGTATCTGTTTATTTGTTATCTCTGCAAACCACCTTTCAACCAGATTTAGCCATGACGAATGTGTCGGAATAAAATGCAGTACAAATCTTCCTGAAACACTGTCAAGATATTCATAAACTGCTTTTGTTTTATGCGTTGATAAATTATCAACTACTATATGCAGCACTTTCCTGGGTTCGCATGCTTTATCAATTTTCTTTAGAAACTGAATAAAATCTTTAGCGGCATGTGTCGGATTGCAGTCGCCTATAACATTTCCGTTTAATACATCCAACGCGGCAAATAATGTGGTAGTCCCGTGCCGCATATAATCAACAGTCTGCCTCTCGGGTACGTTCCGAATTATTGGCAGTATCGGCTGGCTTCTCTCAAGCGCTTGTATCTGTGTTTTCTCGTCTACGCATAGGATTATCGCGTTTTCAGGCGGTTTCATATACAATCCGACTACATCTTTCAATTTTTCTTCGAACAGCGGATCGGTGCTGTAATTCTTTTTGCTTACCAAATGCGGCTTTAATCCGTATTCTCTTAGTATCGTATTAACAGATGTGTAACTTATACCAAATTTTTTTGCTATTGTACGGCAGCTCCAATGGGTTTCTCCAGCAGGCTTTTCGTTACACACCAATTTATATATTTTCCTTTTAATATCCTGGCTTATCGGGTCCTTCCATGGTTTGCGTGTCTTGTCATGCAATAACGAATCTATTCCTTCGCTATTATAACGGTTTATATATAAGCCTACTGTCGATTGATGTATTCCCAAAAACTCCGATATTTCATTTGTGCCTTTGCCTTTTGCTCTTAATAAAATCGTCTTCAGTCTTACCGCGTATTTATATTCAATATGCCCTGCCGATAATAACTTTTCAATTAAGTTTTTATCTTCTTTGTTTATTTCCGGTTGTAATTTCTTCATACCTCCAATATATCACACTTTCTTTCCGTTGTCTGTTTTTGACGGAACACTAGAAAGTTGTTGTTGGAAGCCGGAATAACGCCGCGAGGGACAAAACGTTTCTCTACTGTTACTAATGAAATGATCGAGCGTGAGTACGGCTACGCAATATTGAAATCTGAAGGTTATTCTACAAATGATGAAATTGTTTTTGCTGAAGAAGGGGATATGCCGCTTTTGGGAGTGCGGACAATCGAAGGGTTTGGCGTAATGGTAGATAATATCGGTCATCGGTTTGTCGCTACTACTACTCTTGCTGTGTAATCATCCCTTAAAATAATTATTAAATATGCTCGCGGATGATTGTTGATAGAGAGTTATGGTCAATTCTTACTATCTTTGATTCGCGTTCGTAACTTTCTGTTGAATCGGAAGCGTGAGCGGTGTTGACCATTACATTGCTGCCAAACTCTTTACGTACAGTTCCTTCCGCCGCTTTTCTCGGGTCTGTGGAGCCAAGAACGTCGCGGATTTTGTTTACCGCATTCTCGCCTTCATATACAATGATCATACATTTAATATTTCCTTTATAGTCCAAATCTTCAGGGGAACTGTCGCCGGGACGTTTGCCGGACATAAATTCGACAATCTGATGGAATTGGTCTTTGGCGCATTCTGTTCCAAAACACGTTCCTAAAACCTCAGCCGATTCTTTGCTTATTTTGAATTTGAATTCTTTTTCAAGAAGTTCAAGCGCTCTTTCTCCGAAACTGGCGGAAAGTTTTTCTTTAAGCACAGGTTCTACAGGACCGTAGAAATCAAGAGCCTGCCTTAGCGTAAAACGGTGGACCTTTATTCCAATAATTCTTAAACCGGTACGCGAAAACATATCAATAATTGCGCCGGGGCGCGATGAATTGTGTTTCCAGTTATCGGGTTTTATTATTACAAGCGTTTTCTCTATTTTAGATGGGTCGGGATGCACAACATTACGTACAAGATTTTCAATTCCTTCAAGAAAATCAGCAAACATTAATAAATCCTTGTTTGCCTCTTCCTGACTCCTCGGCGTAAGAACCGCAGGTTCAAAATACCGCACATCGTTCGGATTATCGGCGGAAAAAATAAGGTCTGAATACGTATCGCGGATTGTCTCGCCTGCAAGAGCGTCCACTTCAACATGCTGAGTATACAAATGTCCGCAGGCGGTAAGCAGCTTTTCGCACGGATTTTCACCCCGAAACAAAAGTAAAAGCGTTCTATGCGGTCTTCCGCCTGAAGGACCCAAATAATTCTGAATATAATCAGCCAAAAGTACCAATTGATTCTGCGGCGCGCGCTCTCTAAGCGAGGTAGCATACTTTTCAGCGAATTCCTTGTCCGGCGCAAAAATCTGAGCGCCTACCAATTCAAGATCCGTCCTCATCAAAAGCCGGGAAAGCACCCCACCCGTTCTGCTCTTCGCAACCGTATAAGGAGTCACCAGCACATAAGATAATCCAATACTCATACTGTCATATTAACTCATTACGGAGATTATATCAATCAGCTTTATCCAATATTGCATAAACAATCAAAAACACAATTAAGCTAACTAAAATTATATTTTAAATTTGAAATATATGCTTTTTAAAAAACAGGTCGAACGCGAAATGCCCTGTGGGCTCCGGGTGGCTTGTTAGGTTATAGCTCACGCGCTGCACGCGGTTTGGATATAGCCAAGTCGCCCACAGGGCATTTCGCGTTCGACCTACTTGTTGTATTAACGTTAGCCGATATGTGTCGTTAAATATGGGCAAATTTTAATAAAGCGCCAAAAAAATACCCTCTAAGCATAAATTTTTTTCGACCGCCTGCGCGGAAAACTTCGTTACAAAAAGCAGCGGATTAATAATTTACAGGGGGAAAAATCCCCCTGCACCCCCTTTTAATAGTTAAAGGGTTAAATTGTTAAAAAGCCCGGACGGCACGAACAGAGTAGTTGACGTACTTGACGTTGCTGTACTGACGGCCATCGCCGAAATACTGATACCACGCGTAAAGGTAATTTTCCTGCGAAGAAGACCAGAACAATTCTGACGAAATACCTAAATGTGTTCTTGCTTTATACATTTCATTTAATTCGTCTTTGCTCGGCAGGAACCAATCGTTTTTACCACCGCCTGAGTATGCGGCTGCCGCTTTTGCAGCATTGTTGGATGCCGTATCGCCTGAGTGGATGGCAATAATCGCGACTGTATTGGCTTTACCTGTTCCTATTGCTGTCCCTGTTGCGCTTTTTACATCTACATTTGTTGACGACCATTTTACATTTGTTGCCTGATCGGTTGGAGCGGCTTCAAGATAACGCCAGCCGTCAGAATAATTTCCCTTGTCATAGAATACTTTACCGCCGCCCGGACCTGTGTCGCCAATATTATAATAATTAAAAATAATAAGGTTTCCGGCAAAAATATCTGGCGCCGCATTCCATCCTGTTGCCTCAGCAACATCAAAATAAACAGCATATGTTCCAAGCGTTTGCGGAACTGCTGTGTTGCCAGCATATCGGATATTGCTTATAGCGCCTGGAGATTTTTCGCTCCTCGCAAAAATTTTAACTGCAATAACATTTCCTTCTATTTGACTCATGTTATTAATATTATAATCAGAAGCTACGGGAGTTTGGTTTGTATTTCTGTCATCGCAAGCGATAAAACATAATCCAATTATTACAGCAAATACAATAATTCCCCAAAATCTTTTTTTCTTCATTTTGTTTCTCCTTTGAATTTGTTTGTTTTATTTAAAATCCGCCACATAAACTTATGCGCAGAGTTTTTCCAGAGAAGATTTAATAAATAATTTACTATTGTATAGTTGACACGATTTTTTAGATAACGTGTATAGTTGACTGTTGACTGTTGACTGTTGACTGTTGACGATCACTCACAAAAAATGCCTTCGGCATTTTTTGTGTTGGAGTTTGCAAAATGGCGGTTTTTTCAATCATTGTGAGATTTTACCATTTCTATGTTTTTATTTCAATATTAAATTGGACTTTTTATTAATTTTTCTTCCTTTTTTTGGTATAAATCCCCGTGCCACGGAAACCGCTATCGCAGTTAATTTTAAGAACGGAGAGACCGCTGGCAGTGGAGCAAAAAGATTCTTAATCTTTTATTCCTTATTAATAAAAATTTTTAAAAATTGCGCAAATGTCATTTATCGTTCTAGGTAACTAACGTTTTTTTGTGCCCGATAAGAAAAACGCGCAGCGTTTTACGGGCACAAAAAAATGTGGTGTAGTGAGGCGTGGGAATGACTTTAGCCATGACCTAGCCGAATGAAACCCAAAATGCCCGAACAGGGCATTTTGCGATTACCGTTTGTTAGACGACGTAGAACTTTTATATTCTTAATAATATTTCTTCATTTATTTTTATTGAACTTTTCTTTGGAAATGTTTTTATTTCTAAACCCATCCCAAGATTACTTAAATATTCAATTAATGTTGATATTCGTATATCTTTTCTTTTCTCCAATCGTGATATTGATGTTTGACTAAAATTTACGAATTCATCTTGTTTTATACCTAATTTCTCCCTCAATTGACTGAGCTTAATTGTCAATATTTCTTGTTCTGCTATTGCACGAGAACGTATTACAGATTCCGGCTTCATTTTTGATTCCATCATTTTTATAGCATTATTCATCTTTTCCCCCCATAATATTTGGATTTTTATTAATAATATCTTCAGCTGTTTTTATTAATTTTTTGTAAAAATCCTCTTGATTTTTACCTTTTTTATTGCCACCAATTATTAACCAACAATTTCTACTTTTATTGAAATAAAATAATATCCTAATTACATTTTGCTTATATTTTATTCTTAATTCTTTTAAATTTGGATATTTTGAGCCATGAATTGTGTCCACATAAGGTCTGCCTAAATTAGGACCAAATTCTGAGAGTATTAATACCTTAGCATTTATAATGATTTTATCATCTTCATCTTGTAATGAAAACCAGTTTTCATATTCTTTGGTATATTCTATTTCCCACATATTAATAATATGCATTAAACTGCATATTTTGTCAATAGGTAAATTTAGATTTTTTTATTGTATGATTTTTATACACTTTGTCCCATGTCGTCTAACTTGTCTATAACAATATATACCTATAAAGAAAACAAAAAGAATGCCATATTAAACTGTTAAAAATATAATAAAAGCCATCATTGTTTGTAGAAAAATTTACTTTTTCCAATTAAAAATATATGCCTATAAAAAATAAATCAAATGTGAAATGCAGTGTGAACGAAATGGCTATATCCAAATAAAAATATATGCTAATAAAAAACCATGTCGAACGCGAAATCCCCTGTGGGCGACTTGGCTATATCCAAACCGCGCACAGCGCGTGAGCTATAAACAACAAGCCACCCGGAGCCCACAGGGGATTTCGCGTTCGACCTACATGTTGTATTCAAAACACACATTTTTAACAATTCCGGAACCCACAGGGGATTTCGCGTTCGACCTACATGTTGTATTCAAGGCACACATTTAAATTACAATTCTGGAGCCCACAGGGGATTTCGCGTTCGACCTACATGTTGTATTCAAGGCATACATTTTTATCACATTGATTATTTTCATTATCTTATTTAAAATAACCCATGCTGGAAAAAATGCGTAATATCGGCATCATGGCGCACATCGATGCCGGTAAGACCACGACAACAGAAAGGATTCTCTTTTACACCGGTAAAAGCCACCGTATCGGCGAGGTCGATGACGGTGAAGCAATCATGGACTGGATGGAACAGGAACAGGAAAGAGGCATTACAATCCAAAGCGCCGCCACCACCGCTTACTGGAAAGGTTATCAAATCAATATTATCGACACTCCGGGGCATGTGGATTTTACAGCCGAGGTTGAAAGATCCCTTCGGGTTCTTGACGGGGCGATTGCGATTTTTGACGCGGTTCACGGCGTTGAACCTCAGACGGAAACTGTGTGGCGGCAGGCGCGAAGATACAATGTGCCGTGCGTGGGTTATGTGAACAAAATGGACAGAGCAGGAGCCGATTTTTTCTTTGTTCTTGAAGACGTTAAAAGTAAATTGAAAATTAATACCGCCGCTCTTCAGATACCGCTTGGAAAAGAAAGTTCATTTGAAGGCGTTATCGATCTAATCGAAATGAAGGAAATCCGCTACCCGCATGACAGCGATGATTTTATTATTACGGATATTTCTTCTCAATATCAAGATACGGCGAAGGAATGGCGCGAAAAGTTGATCGATACTCTTTCCGGCGTTTCGGATTCAATTACTGAAAAATACCTTTCGGGCGAAGAAATCGCGCCGTCTTTAATAAAAAGCGAACTTAGAAGGGCGGTTATCAGGCGCGAAATACTTCCGATGTTTGCAGGCGCATCGAGGCGAAATATCGGCGTTCAGCCTGTAATTGACGCGATTGTCGATTATCTTCCGGCTCCAAATGAATGCGCGCCCGCCGTTGGGCATAATTTAAAAAAAGAAGAGGACATCAATATCCCATGCGACCCTTGCGCGCAGCCTTTGGGTCTTGTTTTTAAAATTCAAAACGACAGGGAAGCGGGCTCTCTTTGTTATGTAAGAATGTATTCAGGTTCATTTAAATCAGGCTCTTCAGTTTATAACGTAGGAAAGAAAAAAAGAGAGAGGGCAAACAGAATTTTAAGGATGCACTCGAATAAATCAGATCCTATGGACAGCCTTAGCGCAGGCGACATCGGCGTAATAATCGGTATGAAACTCGCGCAGACAGGAGATACAATCGGCAGCGAAGGATGGCCTGTGGTACTCGAAAAAATGCAGTTCCCGGAGCCTGTTATTTCTGTTTCCATAGAGCCTAAAACAATTTCCGATCAGGACAAATTAAAAGACATACTTGCGATTCTTTCCAGAGAAGACCCTACTTTTACAATCAGGGAGAACGAAGAGACAGGACAGCTTATAATTTCAGGGATGGGTGAACTTCACCTTGACGTCCTTGTAACGCGCATTTTAAAAGAATTTAAACTAGGCGCTAAAGCTGGAAATCCGCAGGTAACGTACCGTGAATCGATAAGCAGACAAAATGAACATACCGAAAATTTTTCAAGGATTATCGCGGGTAAGGAAAACGCCGCAGGAATTACAATCCGCGTTGAACCTGCGAAAAGGGGCAGCGGCAACAGGTATGTTTACGCTGCAAAACCTGCCGGAAAAAGCGAAGCTCCGGCGGAAATACTTGAAGCAATAGAGCGCGGCATAACGGGAGCGTTTTCATCCGGCATTGTGATGGGCTACCCCTGTATCGACATAACGGCGACTGTAACAAACATTCAATACTCAGAGCAGACAGGCACCGAGTTTGCCTTTGAAGCCTGCGCCAGCATGGCATTTGATGAAGCCGCAAGAGGCGGCAGCCCCATCCTTCTTGAACCAATCATGGCTGTCGATTTAAACACTCCCCACGACTTTGTAGGCGAGGTAATGAGTCTTGTAACCCAGAGAGGCGGTCAGATTTTAAGCATGAACGCAAAGACAGACTCAGACGAAATCAAAGCGCAGGCGCCAATGGAAAAAATGTTCGGCTTCATGACAAGCCTAAGAAGCGTCTCCCAGGGAAGGGCAAGTTTTAGTCTGGAGTTTTCCCACTTCGAGAAAAAATCAGAACGATAAATAATTTATAAGTGATTTAAACAAAGAGCACAGAGGACACAAAAAAACACGGAGAAGCAAAGGTTTTTCTTTGCGTGCTCCGTGTCTGTTCTCCGTGAGAACTGAGCGTACTACTTCGCGAAGTAGGAGATAAATATACCCGCAATAATCGCCGAGCCGATTGTACTTGATACAATCGGACCCATGGCGTGCATAAGAAGGTGGTTGTCGGGGTTGTACTTCTGTCCGAGTTTCTGAGAAATGCGCGCTGCCATCGGCATGGCCGAAACGCCTGAGTTTCCGATTAAAGGATTTACTTTTCCCCTTGTCAAGACGCAAAGAAGTTTCGCAACAAGAACACCGCCTACAGTGCCGAAGGCGAACGCAAGTAAACCGCTCGCAAGGATTATCAAAGTCTGCGGAGTAAGGAACCTCGCCGCCGTTGCGGAAGAGCCGATACTGAGAGCAACAAGGAATGTAAGAATACTTAAAAAGTCATTCTGGAAAGCGCGTACATAACGATCCGCAACGCCGGATTCTCTGATTAAGTTGCCAAGGCACAACATGGCGACAAGCGCGCCGGCTGCGGGAACGAGAAGAAGAACAACGAGGGCAAGAATAATCGGAAAAAGAACTTTTTGTTTCTGAGTTACTCTCTTGGGCTCCGGCATTATAATTACACGTTCTTTATCAGTTGTTAAGAGCCTCATAATAGGCGGTTGGATAAAGGGAACGAGCGCCATGTAGGAGAAAGCGGCAATCGCAATCGCAGGCAGCAGGTCAGGCGCAAGGCGCGTCGCCGTAAATATCGACGTCGGTCCGTCGGAACTTCCTATTATTCCGATAGCCGCAGCCTCCCTCAAAGTAAATCCGTCGAATAACGGGAATAACGGAGCAAGAGCATTGCCTACAAAATAAGAAACTGCCATCGCTATAAAAATACCGAGCTGTCCGCCAAGTCCGATAAGAGCGCTCCTTGGGGACGCGATAAGAGGACCGAAGTCTGTCATGGTTCCAATGCAAAGGAATATCAATGGCGGATATATAACCATACGAATACCTGTGTAAAGGAAGTTCATAAGGTTTTGTAAAAATGAGGTATGATTACAAGGCTCTCCTGGCTTATGCGCGTTACAAGTAGCGCCTTCGGGTAAAGGCTGTCCAACAAGTTCATTAAAGCCGTTTGGATTGTAATCATACGCGCCAAGACCGACAATCGGTAAATTCGCAAGCATAATTCCAAACGCAAGAGGCAAAAGCAAAAGGGGCTCGAATTTTTTTACTATCGACAAATACATAAAAAACAACCCAAGCAGGATCATTATCCCCTGCCCGACTGTTAATTTTAAAAAACCTAAACTCTGAATGATGCTATCCAACAATGACATAAATCTCTCCTTATTAATGTAAAATAATTTTAACTATTCCAGTTTTGTATAACCTTCGCTTGAAATAATCGCGTCAAGCTTTAATCCGCCTTTGCAAAGTTCGCAGGTATTTGTATCGTAAAGTTTGTATCCGGGAATATCTTCCGCCGTAAACAAACAATTAACCTGCTGTGGTATTTTTATTTCCGATGCGCGGTATAAAGCGGATACGCCCGCGAGTATTCCGCCATAGTAATTAATACATTCAAGCGTGATATTCAAAACGCGCCCTGACGATACCGTAGAAATAACGAGCAGAACATTTTTCCCGTTTATCCATTTTACCGCGCTGTCGGCAAAAACCAGTTTCCCGTACGCGTTCGTCATGGGAGATACAACATGAATGCTGCGTCCTGTATTCATTACAGAAGTTCCGTCCTGATTAAGTTCCTGCGCAATGTACGCGCCTACAACTTCCATTCTCTCCATGCACACAATCGTGTCTACGAGAGTGCTTGATAAATAAGGGATTGCCATTTCCCTTGCGACATCTCTGGCTATATCGGTATTACTCTTTAATTCGCTTACGTCGAGGTAGTTATTTGTATGAACATTGTTTGTTGTAAAATGACCTGGGGTAATATTTACGGCTATTAAGGGATTTTTCGCCAGCGATATACTATATGTCCTCTCTTCCATTTATCCTCCTGGGTATTATAAATTTAACATTGATAGTGTAGAATAGTCAATATATGGATAATTCGATCTTTTTTCTGCCGAAATTATTATTATCCGACAGGGCAAAAAGACTGATTTTGGCTTTAATTTCATTATTAACTCTTATTTTATCTGCTTGTTACAGGGAAAAGGGTGAGATTAAGGTTGAAATTGACGAACCGGCGCCTGTTGTCGATTTTAACCGCCTTAGAGCCATGGAGATCGCGTCTTCTCTTGACGACAGGTGTCTTGTGTCCCAATTATTTATAAGCGGCATAGAGGGAAACGGCAGCCTCTCCGAAAAAATGAATGATCTGCTTAAAAATATTCCAGCAGGCGGCATTATGCTTTTCGGATACAATTTAAAATCCGACAGTGAAACCGTTCGTTCCTACATGACGGATATAATAACGCTTATTGTTGACGAATCGGGAATTCCTCCCTTTATTTCCACAGACCACGAAGGCGGCAGAGTAAACCGCTTTATAAACGGCATAGGCGAAATGCCCTGGGCGTCTTCGTATATCGAAACTGCTCTCAAGGAAGGAAGCAAACCTGTACTGCAAAAAATACAGGAGGACAGTAAAAAGGCAGGTATGGAAATCTACAGCCTTGGCATCAACATGAATTTAGCTCCCATCGCCGAATACCTTATACCTGAAAATATTGATTTTTTAAGAAGACGATCCTACGGCTCCGATCCGGTTTTTACAGCTCAGGCTTCAGTCGCTTTTATTAAGGGCATGAAAGAAGCGGGAATCATTTGCGTTGTAAAACATTTTCCCGGCACCGCAGGCAATGATCCTCATTATTCCGCTTCCGTTTTAAACATGGATAAAAATCATCTTAACCTTCTTATCGCTCCATTTGTCGCCGCCATAAACAACGGAGCAAGAGCGATAATGGCGTCGCACACAGTGGTCCCGGCGATTGACAGTAAAGTCGCGAGCCTTTCTTCCGTTGTTATGAGAGACTGGTTAAGAAAAGAAATTGGTTTTGAAGGTTTAATTATAAGCGATGATTTTACAATGGCTGCCGCGGGTGATTTAAAACCCGAAGAATCTTCCGTGCTGTCAATTGCCGCAGGATCCGACATGGTGCTTGTATGGCCCATGTATTTAAAAAAAACATACGACGCCTTCATAGCCGCTCTCGAAGACGGAACTTTGACACGCGAAAGATTAATCGACTCGGTTCAAAGAGTAATCTACGAGAAACTATTACTTGGATTACCTATGAATTGGGATACAGAGACTGCGGATTAATTGGGACACAGAAACCACGGATTAACGCGGATTAGACGGATTAACACGGATTAAGATAAAGGCTCTAAGAGAAATCCGCGTTAATCCTGAATTAAGATAATCTTACTAGCAATCGCATGGTTAAGAGACAACACATCGATAAATCCGTTTTAATCCGCGGTTTTTGTGTCCCATGCTTTATAGGTTTTTAGGAAATTTAGAAGGGGGTCGTACCAGTTTTGGGTGGTTTTCTTCTCTTCAAGGAAGCGGTGATAGAGTTTTAGTATATGTTCTTTTATTTGCGCTTGATCTTCGCTGTTTATGTTTGTTTTGGGCGCAGAGGCGGGATGGACCTTATTTTTCTTTGCTTCTTCACTTGCTTTGGGAGTGGGAGAAAAAAGAAGGTTGGTAAATTTTTGCGCTTCTTCGGCGGGAAAGAGTTCGGGGCTGAAGCAGGTCATTCCGTAGAGAGCGGCAGGTATGCAGTTTACGCTGTGCTGTTTTACAAAAAGAATAGCCTGACTTATCGCAAGAGCGCCCTGTTTTACTTCCTGCGCCTGCTCTTTTAACTCTTCGCTGTCTCCCATTTTTTTGGCAATTTCGGCAAATTGAAGATAGGTGTGAATCACAACCATTACATGAAGGCTTGGAATGCACATAAGATGCGGGTCAAGAAGATGTATTACAAAGAACCTGGGTCTTGCTATGTAAAACGGTCTTTTTGTTGTCGACATATTTCTCTTGTACACCTGCGCGGCATAGACGTATAAATCACCCATTGAATAAATGAAATCCCTGACCGCGGCATATGCTTTTCGTTTATATCGTTTAAGAAAGAATGTAATTAACCTTATCCAGAAATGAACAAAATCAAGATAAATCGTAACCCATGAAGGAGCAAAAGGCACTTTTTCGTCCAGCCTGTGATCTACGCTTGTAACGGGGATCCTACCCGGTAAAAAGGCGGCATGGTACTGCCTTAGAAAAAAATTAAAAAGTATCCTTGGAACGCTTTTACAGAACGCCGGACGCAGAACGGGAAAAAGTATCGAATTAAAAAGGGCATAAAGCCAGTCCTGACCGTAGACGCTGTCTTTCTTATTCATAATTTAATTTATCAAAATAGACTTTTTTTGTCACTGTCATTTAAACTGAAACTGATTAAGCGCAGGCTTTTTCAATTTCCTTCAGTTTTTTTAAAGACAATTTACCGTTCTTTATCTGCCCTTCGGCAAACGCGCTGTACTGTTTATCGTAAACAGCGATGTGCCCGAAAACCCAGTCTACAAGAGCGCGGACAAAATTATTGGGAACAAACTTTTTACCTTCGTCGTGACTTTTCGCGGTATCCAGAATCTTTCTTATAAGCGCATCATGCATTTTTTTATGTTCTTCGTATTTGGGATAATCAATTGCGGCAAGAAGTTTTACCTCAGCGTCAAAGTGATAACGGACATACTTTACCATTTTACTCATAGCTTCTTTAAATCTACTTTCAAGCGCGCTGTCGTCGGCAAAACAGGCGGCATAAAGTTCGTTTGTAAGGACGATGAGCTCTTTATGCTGATTATCTATTAATTCAATACCGGTAGAAAATTTTAAATCCCAGTGGATTATTTCATTACTCATGAAGAGATTATACCATGAATCTTAACATGTTGCAAACATGTTTATTTATTAGTCTAATCTAGGCTCTTTTATTTTTTTTGCGCCAAATTCCTTACCGCAGCTGTTATTGTTACATTTGTAGGTGCCGTCCCCATTGTCTTTAATGTTGGCGCTTGAACAATAGGGGCAATAATAAACTGAGTCATGTACGCAGCCCGCTATAAATAAGCCGATAAGAGCAATTATCATAATAATTAATAACTTTTTCATTGTTTCTCCTTAACAACAGGTTACTGTACCAAACCCGCGCCGAAAGTTACGCCGCACTCCTGATATGTGCATTTATAGTAAATTGTCGTTATACCTGTCTCTTTGTCGTACCTTGAAACTTCTTCAATGCCGGCTTGTCTGCAGAATGGGCAGTAGGTGACAGCATCATTTGCGCAGGAAAAAACGATAAGTCCCGCAAGGAGCGCCAGCAGTATAAATCCCGATTTTCTGATAACGGATAATTGCTTATTTTTCATAAGGATATCCTCCTTGTTAGATTATATACCCTGTTTAATGAAAATAATAGGAGGAAAATATTTAATTTAAATTTCGTTGTTTTTAACGAATTTCGCCATTTTAATGTCATCAACCCTGATATGGGTTATCAGCCATTCGCCGATTGTTGTAGTAACATTTGCAATTAAATCTTCGCTGGGACCTTCCTTATTAAGACGCCTGGTTAAATCGCCAACGGTTTCTTTAAAAGTATCGTGGCACTGCTTATGATAAACAAATTCAGGATAATCTGTTTTTTTCATAAGCACTTCCTCCGTTGTAAAATGCATAATAGTATACTTAGTCAGAAAATCGATAATTTTTAGAATATTATCCGCGCCTTTGCCTTCACTGCAAACCGCCACAAAATTGTTCAAAGTATTAAATAGTTGTTTGTGCTGTTCGTCTATTTCATCGTAGCCTGTTTCCAGAGTTTTATTCCATAAATACGCCATAATTGCCTCTCATATAATTTATTTCTTATTCTTCCTGATTCCTTCAAGACATTCGCGTTTAAAAATTACAACTGACAGTCCTTTGTGTTCTATCTCGGCTTTTAATTTAGCAGCGTTGCTCTCCAGCATGTTTGGTTTTGCTTCAAGTTCGAGTATGTGTTCGGGTTTTACCGCGCAGCCCAGAATGAGGTTTTTTAGTTTATCTGACGGTACAATCGTGGGCTGGCAGCCGGTCATCGCTACTACCGAGTTGTCTAAAATGATAAGGGTCATGGGGATGTCGGCCTCTGCTGCGTCAATCAGCGGAGTAATGCCTGAGTGGATAAATGTTGAATCGCCGATAACCGCAAGCGAATACTTAAGCCCTGCGTCAGACGCGCCTTTTGCCATACCGACGCAGGCTCCCATGCAGATGATGCTTTCGATTGCAGAAAGCGGCGGTGTGGCGCCCAGAGAATAACAGCCGATGTCTGAGTTGATTCCTACATCGGGGTGTCCGGGGCGCGGATCAAGCTGAGAAACCGCTTTGTTAATTGCGTTGTAGCTGTCGATGTGAGGGCATCCCTGGCAAAGTACAGGCGGTCTTGGAGGCAATTTGCCTGAATCTATTTTTGAGTTGATGCCTTGTCTTGGCGAAAGACCAAGAACTTTTCTTACATTATCAGGATCAAGTTCTCCGGTTTTAATAACAGGTTTGATGTCCGCTCCGACAAGACCGAAAATTTTATTTGCGATGAATGGCTGACCTTCTTCGATAATAATAATTTCTTCTGATTCATCGTAGAGTTTGCGTATTTTTTTTTCGGGGAGCGGATACGCTCCGATGTGCAGACGTGAAGGCTCTCCCTTGCCATTTTTTTTACGCAGCGCGATAAAATCATCAAGATTTTCTTCGTAGTAGTTGCCGCCAAGACCGGATGTGATAACCGCTAAATCGCTTTTCGCTCCGCTTGATTTATTAGCAGGGTGTTTATACGACCACTCTTCCAGTAATTTTTGTTTATCCAAAAGCGCTTCGTAATTTTTTCTCGCAAAAGCGGGAAGAAGCATCCATGAACTTTTTTCCTGCGTCTTTGAAAATTTATTCATGCCCTTTGCGGGTCTTGGTTCTACAGCCGCTCTTGCGTGGGCAAGGCGCGTAACAAGACGCAAAACAACAGGAATATTAAAACGTTCGGAAACATCAAACGCTTCACGCGCCATGTCGTACGCTTCCTGCTGGTTACGCGGTTCAAGACAGGGAACCATCGCGAAGTCGGCGTAAAAACGCGAATCCTGCTCGTTTTGAGAGCTGTGCATCCCGGGATCGTCTGCGACAGCGATTACAAGACCACCCTTTATTTTTAATAATGCAGAATTTATAAACGGGTCCGCGGCTACATTTAAGCCGACATGTTTCATTGTTACTAATGATCGCCTTCCCGCAAATGAAACGCCAAGCGCGGCTTCATACGCGGTTTTTTCATTGGCGCACCAGCGTGCTACAGGCTCGCCTTCTTTTTTGTAATTGTTAATCAGGAACTGTAAAATTTCTGTGGACGGGGTTCCGGGGTAGCCGTAAGCCGCGCTGATGCCCGAATGGATTGCCGCAAGCGCGACAGCTTCATCTCCCAGTAACGCAAATTTTTCACTCATTGATTGACCCGTTCAAGATATTCGTTGGTTTCAGTATTAACAAGAATTTTCTCATCCTGTTTGATAAAAAGCGGAACACGGACTGTCAATCCTGTCTCTGTTTTTATCGGTTTTGTAGCTCCTGTAGCAGTATCGCCTTTTATATAGTTTTCGCTTTCAGCGACGGTAAAAACAACTTTGTAGGGAATTTGAATATCGATCACCTTTCCTTCCCAAATTGTAATCTGATATGAGCTGCCTTCCTGCAGATATAACTTCTTGTCAGGATTTTCGCTGATGGATACTTCGTACTGATCAAATGATTCACTGTCCATAAAATGATAATTATCCTGATCGCTGTATTGATACTGGCAGTTGTGAATATTGACCTCTGCATCTTCAACTTCCTGCTGCGTAGGAACCGTAATGCTTAAAACGGAACCGTCCTTTATACTTTTCATTTTTATACGGGCAATTGCCGTTCCTTTTCCCGGCGTGTGAAATTCCCTTTCAACTACAAGATATGGCTGCCCCTTCTGCAATAAACAGGTTCCTTTTGATATATCTCCGCATCGAATCATTTTTATCCTCTTATTTGTTATAGATTATTGAATTGTACCAAAAACAAAGATTTATGTGAAGTGGCATAAAACTGTTAAAATCCGCTGCATTCCACAGCTTTATAAATTTATATTGACATTTTACGTTAACCATTGTAATATATTGGTTAACGATGAATTTATCAAGAAAAACAATTCGTAACCGCTTCGTGTTTAGTGCCGTTTTTGCGGCATTAATAGCGGTTTCAGGGTTTATTATCATTCCATTACCGGGCGGGGTGCCTTTAGTTCTTAAAAATCTGTTTGTAGTATTAGCAGGAACAGTTCTTGGCAGTTTTTACGGCGGTATTGCGCTTTTGATTTTTATCGCAGCGGGCGTGCTTGGAGCGCCTGTGTTTGTAGTTCCCGGGATTGGAGTTTTTAATACGCCTCTTGGCGGATATGTAATCGGGTACTTTTTCGCGTCTCTTATTTCGGGTCTTATATGTGGATTGCCAAAAATCGAAGAGAAAAAAATACAGCCGTTTTTTTTAATCAGGCTGACTGCCGCTTCTCTTTTAGGTTTTTCAATTATTTTATTCTGCGGCTCTTTGTATTTAAAATTTTTAAATTCGATGTCTTTTGGCGCGGCGTTTATTGCGGGTTCCGCGCCATACATTATTGGTGATTTAATTAAATTTGTTATCTGCATTCCTCTTTCGCTAAAATTGCGCCCGATAGCCGCGAGGTATTTAAACAGTGATTAATCTTCAAAATGTGACAAAGCGTTTTCCCATTTTTGATGAAAACTTAAAAGATAATGAGCAGGTCCGCGGCAAATATTTTTACGCGCTTGAAGATATTTCACTTTCAATCGAAAAAGGCGAATGTGCGATTATCGCAGGCGCGAACGGGTCCGGGAAAAGTTTATTAATGTCGATAATCGCAGGTCTTGAAGACCCATCCGCCGGCAGGGTGTTGGTTGACTCAAGAGTCGGGCTTGTGTTTCAGGAGCCTGACGCGCAGATACTTGGAGAAACGCCAAGAGAGGATGCGGCGTTTGGACCGCGGAATATGAAATTAAAAAAAAGTGAAATTGTCATTCGTGTAGATTCCGCGCTTTCACAGACCGGTCTTGAACATAGAGCCCTCTTCCCTTCCCGCTCGCTTTCAGGCGGTGAAAAAAGACGGCTTGCGGCGGCAGGCGTTTTAGCAATGGACGCAGAGGTTATTATCTTTGACGAACCTTATGCCAATTTGGATTATCCCGGAGTTGTTCAGGTTAATAAACTCTTTAAAAAGTTAATCGCGGATTGTAAGACTGTTATCATTCTTACGCATGAACTTGAAAAATGTCTTGCGTTATGCAAAAGATTTATCGCCCTTTATAAAGGTAGAAAAGTTTTTGACGGGGATGCATCTCTTGCGCTTGAATCTGATCTTGAAGGCTGGGGGATTCATCATCCTTTAAAAAATAAATCCGAGAAATTAGAGGATCTCCTATGGTAGAAGGAAGATCGATATTTAAATATAAAATAAAAATCGGCTTTTTACATAAAGTTCCGGCATTTATAAAACTTGTTCTACTCTTGCCCCTTTCGATTATTTGCATATATCTTCCTTCCTTCTGGCTCGGCGTTGGAATCGCTTTTATTATTATTTTCGCATTTTTCTGCGGCTTAACAGCCGGCGAACAGCTAACAGATTTTAAGCCCGCTCTTTTGTACGCATCTTTAATGTTTTTACTTTCTGTCTTTTCAAATGTATATGATAACTGGAACAGTATGCCTTTAAGCGCTCTTATTATATCATCGCTCATACCAAGACCTGATTATCTGCAAACTGTTTTGCGCCTTACGCTGATTGTTCAATTATCCGCTTTGTTATTTCGCACAACGAGCGCGCTTGAAATACGCGAGGTTGTCCGCTTTGATGTTTTATCGCTCTTTCTGTGTTTTATACCCGAGATTTTCAAAACATGGACAAGTATCAACCTTGCATGGAAAGCAAGAGGCGGAAAGCAGGGATTTCAAAAAATAAAGATATTACTATTTGTTTTAATTTCTTTGAGTTTTGAAAAAGCGGCTGTTAAATCCAAAGCGCTGGAGGCAAGGCGTATGCTTTGATATATTATCGGGGGTCCCCGCCTGAGATTGTCGAGCATACGCCTTTAAAAAGGGGTTGGATTTTTTAAACTTTAGTAATACAGGAGGTTTTTATGGATAAGTTATCAAGTAAAGCGAAGGTTTTAATTTCTTTGAGGGAGAAACAGGGAGCTTCTGTTAGCGGGCAGGTTCTTGCTAAGGAAATGGGTATCTCGCGTGTTGCTGTTTGGAAATCTGTTCAATCTCTTTTGGAGGCGGGTTATTCTATCGAGACAAGCGACTCAGGTTACCTTCTTGATCCAAAAAAAGAAAAGGATTTTCTTTATCCGTGGGAATTCGGTGAAAAAGAAAAATTGTTTTTTCATTATAAAAATACGGGAAGCACAATGGACAGGGCAAGAGAACATGCTCTTCGCGGAGCCGACAGCGGAAGCGTTTTTACTTCTGAAAAACAGAGCGAAGGAAGAGGCAGGAACGGAAGGACTTGGGTGTCGCGTCAGGGAGGGCTTTTCTTTACAATTCTTGAAAAACCCGGAATATCAATAGCGGATTATTCTTTGCTTTCGCTGATTATGCAGATAGCCGTTGTCCGAAGCATTACTTCCATTTGCGGCAAAAAGGCGTACCTTCGCTGGCCCAACGACATTTATATTGACAGGCGGAAAATTTCAGGCATTACGACAGAAATCGCCGGAGAAGGCGATTTAATCACATGGCTTACCTGCGGTATCGGCGTAAATGTTAACAATCCCGTTCCTTCAGGCAAGGCGGCAAGCTGCGCCGAATTTAAAGGGTGTCATATATCACGGCGAAGCGTTTTAAATAAAATACTTGGTGAAATCGAATCTGTTAAAAAAACTTTTTCGTCAAACGCCGCCTATTCACAGGGGAACCGCGCTCTTGCCGCACAATGGAATTCGCTCGCGGACTGCATCGGAGCGAAAGCTGCTGTTTTTGAACCGACTCAGGCGGAGGACGACGCAGGTTCGCCAAAAAAAACAGGAAAAATATTAGCGCGCGGCGTGTTTAATGGGATCGATCCTGTTGGAAGATGCATTTTAAAAACTCAAGACAGCACTTTATTCTTTAACCAGGGGTCAGTGTCGCTTGCGTTTTTAAATCCTTAATTTTTAAATATTTTTACCGCGAACCATCATGAATACTCACGAACTTGATGTAAATTTATTATCTTACATAACTTCCAAAAACGGTATACACGCAAGATGAAACGCGTCTTTTAGCACGCACATTACGGCGCGGGAAAGTTCCAGCCTTGCTTTTGAAAGAGAAGCGTCTTCGCATGTTATAATTGGACATTCATGATAAAAACGGCTGAACGCTTTTGATAATTCATAAAGGTAACCTGCAATTCGCGAGGGGTCAAGATACAGCGCGGCATCGGCTATCACAGCAGGATACTGTGCTATGATTTTAACAAGTTCCCATTCCGGGTCTGTTATAAGCAATGAAAAATCCGCATCTGTTGATTCATTGTCTTTGCTTTTTCTTATCATCGAAGAAATGCGCGCGCCCATGTATTGAAGATACGGCCCTGTGTTTCCGGTAAAAGATAACGATTCCTTTGGATCGAATAACATGTCTTTGGCAGGGCTTGTTTGAAGCAGAAAATAGTGGAGCGCGCCGAGCGCGATTTTTTCCGCTACTTCGTTCGGATCGCCTACTTCTTCTTCCCTGCCCTTTTCCCTGATCTGTGCAAGCGCAAGATCGCGAAGCGAATCGATTAGATCGTCGGCGTCTACTACGGTGCCTTCCCTGCTTTTCATTTTTCCTTCTGGAAGATTTACCATTCCATAGGAGAGGTGATGAAGATTTTTCGCCCACGAGTAGCCTAATTTTTCTAAAAGAATAAAAAGCACTTTAAAGTGATACTGCTGTTCGCTGCCGACCACGTAGATCATTTGATCAAAGCGCCAGTCTTCGTGGCGGTTAATCGCGGTTCCAAAATCCTGCGTAATATATATCGAAGTGCCGTCGCTTCTAAGAAGTATTTTTTTATCAAGTTTTTCCGCGCTTAAATCGACCGCTACAGCTCCGTCTTCCTGTTTGTAAAAAATGCCTTTTTCCAATCCTTTTAAGACTTCATCCTTTCCAAGCATATATGTTTCGCTTTCGTAGTAATATTTGTCAAATGAAACGCCTGTGCGCTCATACGTTTTTTTCATGCCGTCAATCGACCACTTGTTCATTTTTTTCCACAATTCTACGGTTTCGCCGTCTCCAGCTTCCCAGCTGCGTAAAAGTTCCTGCGCTCTTTTCATCACTTGAGTTTTCGCCTGCGCGGCATCTTCTTCTAATCCCTGTGCAATCAACTGTTCCGCTTCTTTTTTTGCGTCTTTGCTGAACAATACGTAAAAATCTCCTACAAAACGATCGCTTTTTACGTTTTCTGATTCGGGGGTTTTTCCCTGTCCCTGTTCCTTGTACGCAAGCATCGATTTACAAATATGAATGCCCCGATCGTTTATTATGCAGACTTTGCGAACCTCAGCTCCGCTTGCTTTTAAAATTCTAGATACGCTTTCTCCAAGCACGTCGTTTCTTAAATGTCCAAGATGCAGGGGTTTGTTTGTATTCGGGCTTGAAAACTCTACCATTACCTTCTGTCCTTTCTTTGTTCCAGGACGGGCAAAAGCAAAATCATTATCGTTTTTATTTTTAAACAAGTCGTCAAGAACAGCTTTGACTGTGACAGAGCGGTCGAGTTTTACATTTATGTAAGGACCTTGAGCTTCTACTTTGCCTGGCGCGTCTTTTATTAACGAGGCGACTAACTGCGCTATTTGCGGCGGTCCTTTTTTAAGGATTTTTGAATAACTGAACATTGGAAAACCGATGTCACCCATTTGCGGATCGGGGGGATTTTCCGCGATTATTTTGTCCGCTTCTATCTTTTCATTGATACCGGCTTCTTTTAATAAATTATTAACCGCACAGCAGATTAAATCTTTCCATGTTTTTCTGTAATCGTACATACAAAACATTACAACTTTTTACTTTTTTTTTCAAGAAGAAGTTTTCTGCGCTTTAATTTATTATACATGAGCGTGTCCGGCTCTATTACTTTGATCGCTTTATTGATAAGTTCAAGAGGTTTATCGTAATTGCAAATCATCATCTGTCTGTACGCGTACGCATAAACAAAACGGGCAAGTCTTTGCGTATCATAACAGTATTTATTAATATTAAACGGATCTGATGCAATCAAAATAACGGCGCAAAGCATTGTTGAAAGACCTGAAATATCGGATAAATTATGATCGCAAATACCTGTTAAACGGACGAGATTGCCGGTTTTTAAAAATTCAAACCAGATTTCAGGAGCGAGGCTGCCGGGAATATCGCCTTCCCGCGAAAGACCAAGTATCTTTGTCTCGATCGAAGCCTGCGAACAATCATGTATAATATTTTTCCATAACCTTCGCGCCGGATGAAGCAAATCCACATGCCAATATTCAGGAATTTTTATTCGATTCATTAAACAGCGGGTTTTAATAATCTGCGAATCAAAACATTTGCCGTTATAACTTACGATTACTTTTTTTTCTTCGTTTAACCTTGCAAGAACTTTTTCCAAGAAATCATTTTCGCCGGGATAATCAAGAAGAAGATACTGGGTTATTATAAGTTTACCGTTTTCGATTTTTCCGAACGCTGCAAGAAACGCGACTGTTCCGGCTCCTCCGGAAAGCCCTGTTGTTTCCAAATCAAAAAAAAGAAAATCTTCTATTGCGGGAAGATCTCTGTATTGTAAATCGGGAATAAAAATGGGCAGCTCCGTGGGCAGTTTTTTTATATTTTTAAAAGGAGACTGAAAGCTGACGTCCCTTTCCATAACTTTATAGCCGCATGATTTCCAGCCAAGTTTAATCAAATTAATAATTTCTTCAGATTGTTCCTGACTTTCATGAGTTGAATCAATTTTTTTTACTTCGTGAATTCTTTTTAATCTGTCACGCAAATTTCCCATTTATTAAATTGTTATTTAGAACTGTATTGATACAAACCGTTTAAGATTCGTTCAATATTTTGTTTGTAGTTATCGGGATTTGCGGTCCATTTTTCGTATAGTTGATCAAAAGTTTTTACGGTTCCAAGGTATTTTAAATTAACAAGGAGGTAATATCTTGGGTCTGCAATCTGCTGCCGGTTTAATGTAGAGCTTGCGTATCCTTTAATATGCTGGATATGGGCGCGCACCCCTTCTGTCATGCTGGAAAAATTACCGTCCCAGTTTGGAAGTTCGATTAAACCCGAGTAATTAAAACCTGATACGCGCTGGTTGTTTTTTAAAAAATTGCTCGCGTAAAGCATTTGCGCGATCGCTATGTCGTGGTTAATGTTTTCAAAAGCGGATTCGTCAAAATATGTTTGAACTATTTTTTCTATTTCGCTTTCGCTCAAAGGCGCCTTCTGCGATTTGATATACTCAACCACAGCTTTTTTATTTAATGAACCTGAGCCTTCAACATTTCTTGATCTGCCTGCGCCGTCAGGAGAAGGAGCTTTATCCTGGGCGCTTCCACCGCCAAAATTGGAGTTAATCGAAAGCAGAGGAAGACCTTCATCGCAATGAAGGACGTATGGTCTTGTGTCGATAACGGCGGAATAAAGTTCAAAAATATTTTGCTGTGTTCTTCTGAACCTCATCGCGACGTCTTTATCCGCAGATTTAAAAACAACTTCAAAAACATCGATGCTTCCTGATACTGGGAAACCATGCAGTCTGCCGCTTTGGCTGCCTGTAAAAATGAGCTGCGACACCTGTTGTTGATCATTTACAAAAAGCGCTCCGTTTTTTATTTCGATCTTGGGGTTGTCGTACTGTTCGCTGATTATCATTGCAAACGATTTTGAAAGATAATAGTTTAAATCATTCAGGCTGATACTCTGCCCTTGTATTATATTGACAAGCTCCCATGTTAGCGGAACAATACCCTGAGTTTGAGTTTGAGGGGTTCTTGCAGCTACGACTGTCTGAGTCTGACTTGTTTGCGTTTGAACAGGCTGTATTGTCTGCTCTGGTTGATTCGTTTGCGCAGTCTGAGACGGCTGTGTAATTTGCGCAGGCGGCGGCATTGGTTGAGCAGGCTGTAAAACCGGCACGGACTGTTCCCGCTGCTCCTGTCTTTGGGATGCTTCTTCTATCCTTTTTTCCTGAACCGCAGGTTGTCTTGGAGCCGCCGCCTCCTCTATTCTTTGTTCATGCTGCGCCTGCTGATCGATTAGCAGCGGATCATTGTACAATACATCGTAAACTGGGTCATTGTAGGAGTTATCATAATTCGTTTCATCTTGTTTCTGTTCTGTCGATTCTTCAATTCTTTCAAAGGAATACATATCCTGACAGAAAGCGCCGAAACAGGCGGCAAAGGCAAAGAAAACAAGGAAAAACGCTGTCCTTTTCATAAATATCTCCGTAAAAGGCAATATTGTTATAAATTTTAAATGAATTTTTCCATATTGTCAATTGGACGCTAAAACCGCGGGCTTTGCGTTTCTTGTAAAAATGTTTTCGCCGCCGCTTTATTCCCGCGTATCCCGACGCATGAAGGACAGCCGCTTTTACACGGGCAGCTTTCAATCGCTTCAAGAATTGCGCCTAACAGAGGTTCAATCCTATGCGCAAGACTTTCCGTTAACCCTGTTCCGCCGGGGTATTTATCATAGACGTAAAGCGCAGGCACGCCGAAGTGAGGATCGCGCACACGCTCCGCAATCCCAAGATCGCGTCTGTCGCACAAGAGGAATAGGGGCGCAATGTTGCGGATTAAAGTGCCTGTGCCGCTTAGAGCGGCTCCTATGCCGTATTCGTCCATCTGCGAAAAAACTTTTCCTCCGGCGCTTTCAGGCGGGAAAAGCATAGTAAAGCTGCGCGTTTGGATTTCTTCTTCAGAAAGGTTTATATCGCCGTAGCCCAGATTCTGCTCATCGCCGAATTTGATCTTTTTAAATTTGGTAACCTGTGTCCGCACAAGAACGTCGCAAAGTTCGCCCTCCCCTGCGGAATAAACAATTTTTTCATCTTCGGATAAAACCTGTATATCAGTTTTTGTAACTCCGTCTGTGTAATAATTCACGTCAGCCTCGCGGACATGGCACTTTTTATTTTCAATGTCCAAAAGTTCAACCATGTACTGTTTCCCGCGGTGAATGTATACGGCGTTTAAAAAGATCATCTCCTTGGCGCTTGGTCTGTCCATTTCACCGATTACAATGTTCCTTCCGTTTGTAACGTCGATAATCACGATATTGTCGGCGCCTGCGCTTCTTAAGCTTATGCTTTCCGCGGGATACGACCTGTCCGCCCAATGCCACTTACCGCTTGTATGCCTTACAATCCCCGCTTCTTCAAGATATTCAAGCGCGTCTTTCGCGTTCTGCGCGTAAACTGCAAAACCCTCTGCGCCGCTTCCTTCCAGTTCTTCGTCGGTGAACGGAAGTTCAAAGCACGCGCATTTAACATGGTCTGTTAAAATATATACGTTGTCAGGATCGATATGCGCCTCTTCCGAAGTTTTACGGAAAAACCAATCGGGATAATTTACAATGTACTGATCCACAGGCGACATATTCGCTATAAAAACCGAAACCGACGTTCCGCCGCGCCTTCCGGCTCTTCCTGACTGCTGCCAGAAACTGTTAAAGGAGCCGGGGAAACCTGCTACAACAGAGGCGTCAAGTCCGCCGATGTCTATTCCCAGTTCAAGAGCGTTAGTTGAAACAACGCCGTGAATGTCTCCCTCGCGAAGTCCTTTTTCAATCTCGCGCCTTTCATTGGGCAAAAAACCTCCCCTGTAGGCTTCCACTCTAATCCTTGAATTGTCCGTAAAAATGTTTTTAAGATCGTCGTTTACATACGAGGCGACTACTTCTGTTCTGATACGCGAATGGGCGAAAAGAATGGTTTTAATGCCGATTTTTAAAAGGGCAAGCATCCAGCGGCGGCTTTCGGTTTCCACGGAAAGGCGTTTTTCCATTTCCTGTCCGCTTGAACTCCTGTTTTTATCATCCATTGGCGGATTATATAGAACTATGTGTTTCTCTCCGCGGGGAGCGCCGTTTTTATCGACAAGCTCAACGTCCTGCCCAATCAAAGCGCTTGCATGCTGCGCCGGGTTGGCAATTGTGGCTGAACACAGGATAAATTGCGGTTTGGCGCCGTAAAAGGCCGCGACTCTGCGCAGACGGCGTATTACATTAGCCACATGACTGCCCATTACGCCTCTGTAAGCGTGAGCTTCGTCGATTACGATGTATTTTAGGCTGGAAAAGAACTTGATCCACTTGGGATGATTGGGTAAAACACCGGCATGAAGCATGTCCGGGTTGGAAATAACGATTCTTCCCGAGTCCCGCGCGGAAATTCTTAAACTTTCCGGCGTATCACCGTCATAAGTGGCAATTTTTAAATTTAACCCATTTTCACCTGCGGAAAATTCATTTAACTCCGTCTGTTGGTCTTGAGAAAGCGCTTTTGTCGGAAAAAGGTAGAGACATCGGGCGCTTTCATCATTCAAAAGAGCGTGTAAACAGGGTAAATTGTAACAAAGCGTCTTTCCTGAAGCAGTCGGGGTTACTACAACCACATTTTTGTTGTTATTAACAACCTTCCAAACCTCAGCTTGATGACTGTAGAGGCGGTTTATACCTCTATTTTTCAAAATATTGACGATTCTTTCGTCCAAGTCTGTGGGAAAATCAGAGTAAATTCCTTCCTGTGCCGGAATTAAACGGTTTATAACTATATTTGGAGCAAACTCGGGGCTCGAAAGCAGCGCATTTAGCTTTTCTTTAGCGTTCATATTGATATATTTTACTATAAATTTCAAAAACAATAAATACATTTTTTCAATATTTTACAACGAGTATTTGACAAAGTTTTTAAAAATGCTTACAATGAAAGGAGCGGAGGAAAAAATTTTATATGTCAGAAGTTTTATCAGTAATTTTGGGCGGCGGTAAGGGCACGCGTCTCTTTCCACTGACACAATTCCGCTCAAAACCGGCGGTTCCGTTTGGCGGTAAGTATCGTCTTGTCGATATACCGATTTCCAACTGTATTAACGCAAATTTACGCCAAATTTACCTTGTAACCCAGTTTAATTCGGCATCTTTGCACCTTCATATCGGTCAAACCTATGTTTTTGACTCATTTTCCAAAGGATTTGTCGAACTTCTTGCCGCAGAGCAGACTTTAGAGCACTCAGGATGGTACGAAGGCACCGCCGACGCGGTCAGAAAGAACTTTCCTCACCTTAGAACTCAAAATCCATCGTATTATATCATTCTTTCGGGTGATCAGCTCTACAGAATGGACCTTCAAGAGCTGTTAAAGTCCCATATTGACTCAAAAGCGGCGATCACAATCGCCTGTACAGGGGTCACGAGAGAAAATGCCAGCGACCTTGGAATTCTCAAAGTTGACAAAACAAACCAGATTACGGAGTTCCTGGAAAAGCCGGGTCCCAGCAAGGATATATCAGATTATCGCGCGCCTCAGGAAATTGTCAAAGAAAGAAATAAGGACGACTGTTTCCTCGCCTCCATGGGTATCTATGTTTTTAACGCAAAGGCGATGGAAGACTGCCTTGCGAATGATCTTACCGATTTTGGAAAAGAGGTCATTCCTTCCGCAATCAGCAAGCTCAAGGTTAACGCTTATTTATTCAACGGCTATTGGGAAGACATCGGAACGATTAAAAACTTCTACGACACGAACCTTCAGCTGACTGCGTTAAAACCAACCTTCGACTTTTATGACGAGCACAGACCGATATACACCCACATGCGCAACCTACCGCCGTCAAAGATGAATTTTTCCAACATGAACCAATCAATCGCCGCGGAAGGGTGTATTATCACAAACGCGAACATAACCAATTCGATTGTCGGCATCCGCACACTCATCGAAACAGGCTCAAGCCTTAACGGCGTTGTGTGCATGGGCGCGGACTATTACGAAACCGAACAGCAGAAAAACCAAAACGCCGAGGCAAGAATCCCCAATGTCGGGATAGGCAGGGGCGCAATTATTAAGGGCGCGATCATTGACAAAAACGTATGCGTCGGCGAAGGCTGCCGCATCGGCGTAGACGACATCAAACGCATAGACGGCAACTACGGTCATTACTACATCGTAGACGGAATCATAGTCATACCCAAAAACACCATCCTATACCCGGGAACCGTTATTTAAGCAGGGTACACAGGAACCTAATCCGCGGTTACTGTCTCCAAGGCTTTTACGTTAATAGTTATTTTTCCATCCTGTCCGTCTGCTGTGAAGAGCGTTCCGCTTTCGCGGCTGCTTTCCAGTATTAATTCAGAAATAGGCGATTCCAACTCTTTTTGAATCGTTCGTCTGAGGGGTCTTCCGCCGAATTTTTGATCCCATCCTTTTTCTATAAGGATGTTTTTTGCAGACTGAGTTACTTCCAGTTTATAATCCTGTTCGGCGAGTCTGTTTGAAAGTTCGCTAAACTCAATATTAAAAATTTCCTCTATCTGATCGCGGTTTAGCGGGTTGAATACGACAATCTCATCTACCCTGTTTATAAATTCGGGATTAAAAATGCGGCGCATTTCCGACATTGCCGCGGATTCGATTTCGCCTGAGCTCATAAGCCCCGTACCTGAGGTAAAGCCTAAACGCGAATCTTTGGTAATTTCCCTGACACCGGCGTTACTTGTCATGATTATAACCGTGTTTCTGAAATTAACCGTATGACCCAGAGAATCGCGAAGTTCGCCTTCTTCCAAAACCTGTAATAAAATATTAAAGATGTCATGATGCGCTTTTTCAATTTCGTCAAACAGTATAACCCTGTAGGGATTGCGCCTGATTTTCTCCGTTAACATTCCGCCTTCTTCATAACCGACATATCCCGGAGGCGCTCCTACTAACCGCGAAGCGTTGTGCTTTTCCATGAAATCAGACATATCGATGCGCACAAGCGCTTCTTCATCGGCGAATAAATACTGCGCCAGTTTTCTTGCAAGAAGAGTTTTTCCGACTCCTGTTGGTCCAAGGAATATAAAAGAGCCCATCGGGCGGCGCGGAGATGAAACTCCTGCCCTCGAACGCCTTACGGCGGCGGCAATGCGTTTTATCGCGTCGTCCTGACCTATTACGCTCTTATGAAGTTCATCCTCTATCTGCAACAGGCGTTTTGATTCATGTTCTTCCAGGTGCATAACAGGGATACCTGTCGCTTCAGTTACAACGCAGCGAACATCATCGTCTGTTACAACAGGCCATTCGTTTCTGGAAGCGCGTTCCCACGCGATGTGGATATCCTCAAGGCGGGATTTTAACGCGCGGACCCTGTCGCGGACCTGCGCGGCGCGTTCATAATCCTGCATACTGACATAGTTGTTCTTCTCTTCGCACAGCCTTGAGATTTCTTCTTCAAGACCTGTAATCTCAGGCGGCTGGTCGCGGTTTTCTAGTTTGCGCATTGCGGCGGCTTCGTCCAATATGTCGATTGCTTTATCCGGCATAAATCTGCCTGTAATGTAACGCTGGGCGAGTTTAGCGGCGAGTTTAATCGACGTTTGCGAGTATGTCACCTGATGGTGTTCTTCGTATTTTTTCTGGATACCCTGAAGTATCTCTATAGTTTCATCGAACGATGGCTCGTTAACAATTACCGCCTGGAAACGCCTTTCAAGAGCGGCGTCTTTTTCAAAGTGCTTTCTGTACTCAGCGAGGGTTGTAGCTCCGATACAGCGAATCTCTCCGCGGGACAATCCGGGCTTTAGCATGTTGCTCGCGTCAAGAGTGCCTTCGGCTCCGCCTGCTCCGATGATCGAATGTATTTCGTCTATAAAAAGTATTATATTTCCGGCTTGACTTACCTCGCGCAGTATCTTCTTGATACGGTCTTCAAACTCGCCGCGGTATTTGGTTCCAGCTACAACAAGACCCATATCAAGACTCAGTATGCGTTTCCCTGAAAGCGCGTCGGGAACTGATTCGCCCGCAAGAAGCTGAGCTAAACCTTCCACAATCGCGGTCTTTCCAACGCCGGGTTCTCCGACAAGGATCGGGTTATTTTTTGTACGGCGGGCAAGAATACGAACTGCCCTGTTAATCTCAGCTTTTCTGCCGACAACAGGATCCATTTTTCCGCTTCTAGCGATCGCCGTTAAGTCGCGTGAAAAATTATCCAAAGTCGGGGTAAGCACGGGGTACGAGGCAGGTTTTATCTTTGTATGGCGTTCCGCTTCAACTGCGGATTTGCTGTGAACTGCGGCGCGTTCCCTGTGCATGTAATACGGCTGATACCTGTCTACAGGCACAAAGTCTTCGTCTCTTGTAGTAGGCTGGCTGAAAGTGGTTTGAATTATCACCCTCATCATGTCTGTATCTACAGCTCTCTGATTAAGGTAGACCTGCACGCTTGAATCCTGTTCGCGCATTGCGGCAAAAAGAAGATGCTCGGTTCCAAGAAAATCGCTTCCCATAGCGCGCGCTTCTTCAGTTGCCGTATCAAGCATATTTTTTGTCCGCCTTGATGGCGGCACTTCTCCGCGGATTATAAGACCCGGTATCCGCGGTATGGAACTTTCCAGAACATGCCTGAACTCAGGTATGTCGATTCTTAAAAATAACAATGCCTTGCAGGCGGTTCCCCCGCCATCTTTAAGCATGGCAATAATGATATGCTCAGGCAAGAGCTGATCCGAGTTGAATTTTTTCGCTTCTTCCTGCGCGTTTGTAGAAAGAAGCCGCTGCACCCTGTTTGTTAATCCTTTGAACACGAAGTCACCTCATAAGTCCTATTTTTAATTATAGATGAAAACATATGTTTTTTCAATGAACCTGCCGCGGCACTAACGCTCTGCGCTCAGGCTTTTAACATCAACAATGTCGCCTTCTTTGACGCCGGCGCGGCTGAACCAGCCCTGAGGCACTTCTAAAGCGTACCGCGCCGACCTGCTTGAACTGACAGAATTTTCATCTTTAGGATACATATTTTTAATATCGATAATTCTGCCGTCAGAGGCGATATATGCGATAGACAATGGAATCAGCGTATTCTTCATCCAGAAAGATAAAATCTGATCCGTCTCAAAAATAAAAATCATCCCGCGTCCGTCCGCGAGTTCCTTCCTGAACATCAGCCCCTCATTCCTCTGCTCCTGAGTCCTCGCCACTTCCGCCTTCACAACGGCAATCTTTATTCCATCCCTTGCAATCGAAATCTCCTGCACAGGCAATTTCTGCGAATTGCATGAAATAAAACAAAAAATAATTACGCATAAAAACCATGAATTAGCACAGATTAGCGCAGATTTACGCGGCTTATGTATCCCCATTCTAGAATTCATTCAAGAAGTCCTGGCGCAGCCTTACTTGTCCTGATTCGATTAGACCTGATTCATTTATAATATCGTTAAAGACTACCCTGTCTATATACTTTACAGTTAACGGGCGTTCTATCGCTATTCTGGTTTCTTCCGTTTCCCAGACTGCCATCGCGGGATCAAGGTATGTTGGCTTTCCGTACTTGTCGGTTAACTGGGTAAAGACTGAATAATGATCGATTATTTCCGTATTAAGGGTGAATGACATTATAAAAACCTGAGCGTCACGCAGCTGGAAAAAGGCGCGTTTAATAAACATGGAACCCGTAGTTTCTACAAGACTCTGTTCCCGCGCCGGAAGAAATGATACGTCCCTGTCGCCGCGGAAGATAAAATAATCGTCTTTTAAAAGAGCGGCTTTTAGATCGTCAAGGCTCATGCCCAGATTCAATTCCCTGAACTGCCTGGGTAACGCGGAATCCTCGGCTTCCTGCGCAAAGAGCGGTAAAGCCAAAAAAATGAAAATTAACGCGAAAATTGTCAATTTATGGTTCATTGCTTTAATTATCGGCGATTTTTAGTTTATGGTACAGATCAAGGTTTATTCACTTGATGCGATTTTGCCCCATCTGCTGCATTTTACGCAAATAGGCGTTTTGCTTGGCTATTTCTTTAATATCTTTAATAAAAATCTTGTCGTTCATTATCTGGAACGACTTGTTTTCCATGAGTTTTTTACCGTATGTCGCGCCGTCCGCCTGGCTTAAACCTACCATGTTTATAAGCTCTTTAAGACCGAAATCGAATGAATAATTTGTAAAGGCGTCAACATCAACCCTTTTCTTGTCGAGCTGGATTTGAAGCATATCGTATAATTTCGCGAGCTTGTCAGACAACAGGGTATTCGCCAGCTGTCTGTAAAGAATCCATATCCTCTCAGACAAAAGCGTCGTAAGGCGGGCGATGAGCTGCGGCTGCGCCAATATCATCTGTTTGAAGTTTTCCCTGTTGACCGCCATGAGCTGACAGTCTTCGTAGGCGACGGCTCCCGCGGCGCGGGGTTTAGATTCCAAAAGCGCCATTTCCCCGAAAATATCGCCTGATTTTAAAACCGCTAAAAGGATTTCGCCGCTTTCAGTAATTTTAATAATTTTTACAGAGCCTTTCTGGATTATAAAAAGTTCTTCACCGGGCTCGCCTTCGCAGAAAACGATTGAATCTTTTTTATACGAGCGCACCATCTCGCCCGGTTTAGGCGCCTGCTGCTGGGTTTTTATGTATGGGGCGATTTTTTTAAGCCTTTCTACGGCTTCCTTTACGCTGGAACCGTCCGGACAGCATTTAATATATTTTTGATACGCGTAAAAAGCCTGATCAATCTGATTGTTCTTTGCGTAATATTCTCCAATGTTAAATAAATGGCTTAAATCATCCGTGGCTTTGTCTTTTAGAGTGATGCGGGTAAGAGCTTCGTCAAGATAACGCATTCTTTTTGAAAACTGCATGATGATTTTCATCGCTACAGGCGCGTTGTTCTGAATTAACTGGCTGAATTGATCTTTAAGAACCGAAATAAGGGTGACATCTGTAAGAGCCTGAGCGGTTTCAATATGGCTTTGACCTGACATTGTGGAAACGACGCCGAAAAAGTCTCCCGGTCCCAGAGTATCGCCTGATTCCTCGGCGACAACCTGCACTTCTTTTGAAAGTCTTACCTTTCCGGTGCGGATTATAAAAAATCTGTCTGCGTTCTTCTTGCCTTCGACAATTATATATGATTTTGCTGCGAAATTTACGAATGTTAGCTGGAGCGGCGCGGCCATTTCCCCCCTCTTTCTACCTGAGTAGTATTATAGAAATTATATCGACATATTGTCAACCTTCCTGTAGACAGCTTAGGCTTTCGTAAATCAGGCATTAAAATACTTGTGTTTTCTATATATAGTTACCGATAATCAAAATAATACTATGAATAAGCGAATAAATTTTGAAGATACCCTTTTTATTCTGAATGTCCGAATCAGAATGATCCGCGATCTTATGCGTTTGGACACGGACTCAGCTCTTTTTTATAATCAAACAATGAGCGATCTTGAGTTTATCAGCGCGATTCTAGATATGCTAACGGCAAGGTTTTTGGAAAACCTGAAAATCCTTGATCGTGAAGTTGAAGCGGATAATATTCTGGACGCCGAATGGCAGTTCAGCCAGCTTTTAAATGAGATATCTGGCAGTTCAAGCCCGTTTACGCCGCCTGCATTTCCTGAGACGCAGAATATCGCCGCAAAATTAAGAACAGACAGCGTGAAACGCAAAAAATTAGTTGACGATTCGTATGTGCCGGCAGAAGGCACAAACTCCGAACCTGTTGTAAGTAACGCTGAATTAAACGGTCTTCTTGGCAGCGCATAGCGCGGTTAAAACAGCTGACGCATGAGAATCACAGGCGGCATCCTAAAAGGCAGACAGGTTTCAATGCCTCACGGCGCGCAGGATATAAGACCAAGCATGGATAAAATGCGCGAATCTGTTTTTGCCTGTCTTGGAGAACTTACAAATCTGTCATTTTTAGATATTTTTACAGGCTCGGGAATTATCGCTCTTGAAGCTGCTTCCCGCGGCGCCGCTCTTATTGAAGCTGTTGAACAGGATAAACTAAAACGAAAAATACTTCTTGAAAATGTATCGATCTCTCCCTGCCGCATTAACTGCCGTTTTATGCCCGCGGAACTCTATGTAAAACGCGCAAAAACGGCGTTTAACATCATCTTTTTGGATCCCCCATTTCCGTATCAGTATAAATGGGAACTTATCTTAAAAATCGCAAAGTCGCGCCTTGTTCTGCCTGATACGCGCATATTGATCCACAGACCGCGTCCTGATTATTTAAAGACTGAAATACCAAATTTGCGCAAAACGGACTGCCGCGAATACGGCAGATCTGTCGTTGATTTCTTCATTTATGGATAAGCGGGAAATAATTTCTCTTGTATTTTTCATAAAAAAGGCTGATAATATAATATAAGGATTAATCCTTTATAAAAGCATGGATAAAAAAATATTAGAAAAATTCGATGATAAAAACGCATTTATAAGAGTGTCTTCGCCTTCGCCTGTCGAAGGTTCCGATAAAGTTGCATTAAATCGCAGAGGTAATCAAATATTTAACGAGGGGGACGTAGAGGGAGCCAGAAGGATTTTCATGACGACAGGATATTCCGACGGGCTTTCGAGAGTCGGCGATTTTTATAAATCGAAGGACAGACCCCTTGAAGCTTTAAGGATGTTCTGGATGGCTCATGATAAAAATAAATCAGGGCCTTTGCTTGAAAATCTTGCCTTTGCCTTACAGGACATGCTCCATGAAGACGAAGGAGCCGCGCGGGAGCAGGAACAAGGTATAAACAATGAGTGATATTAAAGACGATGCGCAGCCTGTTCCTGAATCGCAAAAAATATCAGACATTTCAAAAACGGGTTACCATCTTTTAAAAGAAAACAGAATCAGCGACGCCATCGATTGTTTCTCCAAAATCCTGATGATGGACGAAAATAACAATTACGCGCTTGTAGGCATGGGAGACGCTACGCGCAAACAGGGTTCTATCCGCGAAGCTGTAAAATACTACCAAAGATGCTTAGTACATCATCAGGGAAACAACTATGCCCTTTTCGGTCTTGCCGACTGTTACAAGGCAATGAACCAGTATCAGAAAGCGATTGAAATATGGGAACAGTATCTTGTTCATGATGATAAAAATATTACAGTCCTTACAAGAATTGCCGACGCTTACAGGAAAGTGCGCGATTTTACAAATTCAAAAAACACCTACATGAAAGTCATGGAAATGGAAGCTTCCAATCCGTACGCGATCATCGGGCTTGGACATTTGCACTATGATTTTAAAGAATACGCGCAGGCGCTCTCCTATTGGGAGAAGATGATGAAATCAGGCGGCGCCGACGTTGACATCCGCGTTTTAACCTCGATTGGAAACTGCCACAGAAAGTTAAAAACATTCGATCAGGGCATTCCATATTTTGAAGCCGCGCTTAAAAGGGAAAGTTACAATTTTTACGCTCTTTTCGGGCTTGCGGACTGCTACAGAGGCATGAATCAGATAGACAAATCGCTGGAATTCTGGAACCGTATCCTTGAACATGACCCCCGCAACAAAATGATCCTTACCCGCACAGGGGACGCGTACCGCAACTTAAAAGACTATGAAAACGCTAAAAATTACTACGAAAAAGCCCTGAATGTGGAGTTTGACACATACGCCGTCATGGGGCTTGCCCTTATCGCGAAAGAACAGGGCAAATATGAAGATGCTATAACTTCTTTTAAACGTTTAATCCAGCAGGACAACAAGAATTACCGCCTGTATCTGGAACTTTGTGACTGCTATTTAAAAATGAACAACAAGCGAAGCGCCGTCGAAACGCTTGAAGATTTTCAACGCCTTGGAATCAAATGCGTTAAGATCACCGAAATGCTTGACAGTATTAAATAATGAAAACTCTCGCAGGTCTTGATCTCTTACAATTACAGGAACTTCTGCCCAATCTTCCAAAATACCGCGCAGAGCAGATATACAAATGGTTTTTAAACGGCGCGATGAGTTTTGAAGAAATGACAAATATTCCGCTTGCCCTGCAAAAAGAGCTGTCCGAAAATTTTAAATGTTTTTCAAGCGTTGTTATAAACAGCCTTGAAGACGCGAATACAAAAAAAATCGCGCTGATGCTTGCGGACAAAACGGTAATCGAAGCTGTCCTGTTAAGCGATAATAAAAACCGACTTACCGCCTGTCTTTCCACGCAGGCAGGATGCCCTGCCATGTGCGTTTTTTGTAAAACAGGCTCTCTTGGATTTAAACGAAACCTTGAAAGCAATGAAATAGTCGAACAATTTTTACATTTAAAAAACGCGGCGGAAAACGGTAAAAAAAACGGACACATTATAGACAATATCGTTATCATGGGCATGGGAGAGCCTCTTTTAAATCCAGATAATTTAAAAAAAACAATCAATTTGTTATGTGATAAAAAAGGACTGAATCTGTCGCTCAGAAGGATTACGGTGTCCACCTGCGGAATTTGCGAAGGGCTTTTTGACATTGCCAAAAACGGTCCCTATCCAAAACTCGCCCTGTCTCTTGTAAGCGCGGATGAAACTCTGCGCCAAAAGCTAATGCCCATAACAAAGAGCAATCCTTTAAACAGAGTAAAGGAAGCGCTTTTTCTTTATCAAAAAAACGGCGGAGGAAGAATTACCCTGGAAATCCCGTTGCTTGCCCTGAAAGACTTAAGCGCGGTTAACTGCGGCGAAAAAGACGCGGCTTTGGTATCTGATTTTGCAAAGGGTCTTGATACTGTTATTAATGTTATCCCGTGGAATCCTGTAGACGGTTTAAAATTTGAAGGCAGGGAATTATGCGAACCTTCAAAAAAAGATACAGAAAATTTTATTAAATCGCTTGAAAGCCTAAAATTAAAAGTGACTATCCGTCTTCATAAAGGAAAAAAAATCGCCGGAGCCTGCGGACAGCTTGGCAGCAAACATGAAGGCAGCTAATCTAATCATTAACGAAACAGGAAAGTGAATCCCGCCTGAAATAAACCTATTAAAAAACCAAGCACTCCGCCCAGGAAATAAATCCATTTGAACTGATCTCTCATTACTTCAAGGATTAATCTTTCCACATGGAGCATATCAAGTGAATTGATTCTGTCAGAAACAAGTTTTTTAATATCTATAGAAGATAAAATATTTTCGATGTGTCCGTCAACGGCAGCAAGAAGTTTTTTTTGCACTCTCTGTTCATTTATTAAACTTTCCGCAGAGGCTATTAATTCCTCGATAATTTCAGGCATTTTTTCTTCAAGCGTTTTTTCATACTGCCCTGCCGATAAAAAAATCCTTTGAAATACATTCAGTTTTAAAAAGACGTCGCGCATAAGGATGCGCCCTTTTGATTCCAGTTCTTTTTTAATGTCGTCCTTGCGCAGAAACTCCATAAAAATACCAGAAAAGCCGCTTATATCAATATTTTCCAGGCGGCTTCTTAAAACATCCGCTGTTATCAGCTCTCTTTCCACCATCGCGCCGAAACTTAACGCGAGTTTTTCCCTTTGCCGCGGAAGAACTCCCGGCGTAAACGGCACTTTTATCCCCAAAACGCGTATTTCTTTAAGAGGTCTAAAAAGCATTCTGATTGCGATTACATTTGTAACGTACGCGATTACAGCTCCCGCAACAGGCGGAACTATAAATAAAAGGATTGACGCGTTCATTTTGATAATGACTCCGAAGCTGTTTTTGCCTGGCTTTCATTGTCGTAGATATCCATCACTTCCTCCTTCAGCCAGCCCTGCTGTGCGCCGTCTGTCAGCACCCATGAGACAAAGCCGCCTTCGGTTTTTACAATCTGTCTCCTGACCACTTTAACAAGCGAGCCTCTTCTGAGATAGCCAAGAGAAGGGCTGTCGTCAACAGGGTCTGCCGATATATGGGTAAAAGAATCCTTTATAACTCCAAAACCGATGTAATCCTTGGTCAGGGGACTTGTTACAGGGGGAACCAGTGGAATTTCTTCCTTTTTGCCTGTGCAAGAGGATAATATCGCAAGAAAAAGCGCGATAAAAAAAAGAGAAAAACAGTTTGACAATTGACCAAGCGGGCGTTTCCTGAGTATCCTCATACTAATGAAAAATATAACCGTTTTACCGGTTTTAGTCATCATGTTTTTATTCTCGGCTGCAAACAACGCGTTCTCCCAGAATAACGATCAAAATGATAGAATATACTCCTTTTCATTCGGTCCTTTAGCCGGTTTTGTTTACGGTCAATCCTTTGAATACGTCTATAAATTACACAAATCCTCTGATTTATTAAGCGAACTTATTTGGGACATAAAACCCATTTTTTATTTAGGCTCTCAGTTTGATTTTGGACGCGCAGATCTAACAAGCGGCGCGGGTGTTTTCGCTTCGCTGCAATTCAAAGCAGGTTTTCCGGCGATTACAGGCGTTATGGAAGATCGTGATTGGACTTCCAATCACAGCGGACAACTTACCCATTATTCCGAACATACTAATAAAACAGCTGAGTTTTTCTGGCTGGATTTCTGCGCCGGAACTTCCATACCGATTGCGAACCAGTTTTATATAAAACCGTTATTGGCTTTTTCATGGATGCATTTTTCTTTTATAGGCAGCGATGGTTTTGGGACGTATGAGTTTGAAAACTGGGAGTATCACCCGTTTTCAGGTGAGGTAATAACATACATGCAGGATTGGCTGCTTGCAAGCCTCGGTGTTTCTTTCGGCGCGTACATCGGTCCGTTATTACAACTTGAAGTTTCTTTTAAATATACTCCGTTAACCTATTGCGCCGCCCTTGATCACCACATTACAACAAAAATGTTTTTCCGCGATTTTTCACGATGGGGGCATTATATAGAACCTTCGGGAAGCCTTTCTTTAAAATTAAATAAAGCGGATTTAACTTTGGAATTTTCTTACCGGGAAATAGGAAGAACCAGAGGAGAATCATTCAGCAGTTCGGATAATAATAATTACTTCCCAAGCGCAAACGAAGCCGGAGCCGCTCTTTCCGTAATTGATACGCGATTAGTTTTTAAAATAATTTTTTAGACCGTTTTTAAAACTACAGGAAGAGCAGCTCTCCGAAGATAAAATGCACAAGAGCGACGCACATTAAAGCGATTCCTATTGGTTTTCTGAAAGTTAAAAGGTTTGTTCCGATACGATCAAGTTCGCCGTCCTTTGCCAAAATATCCCTGCGGTAAAGACCGAAAATAAGTATTAGACCTGCGATCATTCCCGCCGCGCTTGGGATAAGATCGCCAAGTATGATTATTCCGCGGACTGCGTCCATGCTGGACGGCAATGGAGAAAGAAGTTTTAAAACTCCGGTAACGGCGCTTATAATGCCTAAAATAAGGTGGAAAGTAGGGTTATTTGCCGGCGCCGGCATTTCGGTTTCGCCTTCCTGGGCAAAAAGAATATACCCGGCAATGCCGCTGCAAAGAATAGACAGAACATACAACTGTATCATACTTAATAAATAACATAAAAAAATTAATAAGTCAATGGAGCCATTTCCAAAACCCGGTTAGTTTTAAAAAAGCCTCAATGCGCGAAAAATATAAATTATTTAGGTATTAATTTTAATTGAAGCGTGTTTTTTTCAGATTGCAGAACCATTAAAAGTTCCCCCTGATCGAAAGGAACAGCAAAACGGTACGTCTCTTCTTTATCCATGCTGAAAAAGACGCGGTGATAAAAAACAGGATAATCCTCTTCTAAAGGAGCAGAGACGTCATCCTGAAGGAGCATGGGAACTGAAACGGCGATGTCAACGGCGCCTGAATAAGCGTTAGATTTTTCCGCTTTTTTCTTTAATAAAATAATTGTTGAGCCTTCAAAAAGCGTGCCGTTTATTTCAAGTTTGTTTCCGCCAAGCGTATATGAGGTATCCAGATAGCCTGACAGCGAAAGTACCAGTATCACGGCGCAGAGCAGAACGATCATCATAAAGAGGAATCTTCGCGGCCTGTCGGCGACAAGAACGGAGAATAAACCGAAGCGGGTGCGTTTCTGTTCCTTGTAAAGGTTTTGAACGGATTCAGGAGCGTTCGCTAATCTGCGTTCCCTGTTGTAATAAAAGGTAAGCCCCTCAGGCGGCGCCTCGCAGCTGTCCCTGCTCAGGTTGTAGTTTTGATTCGGTCTTCTGGTTTTATCATCTTTTTCATCATCGCTCATGAAACCTCTCCCTACAACGACTCGCCCATAAACCTGTCCGTACGCCACCAGACAAACTTTACGTTATAATTGTCGGCAAGCATCGCGGAAAGTATTCCTTCGTTGGACAGGAAAAAATCATTGTACTGAAGTTCATCGATAGAAAATTGAATATATCCGCGGCGCTGTTCGCGGGTTCCTATGTTGACAAAAAGAAGCGAATAACCGGTTTCTACGGGGAAGTAAAGAAGCACTTTGCCGTCACGGGCGGCGCCGAGTATTGAATATGCCACTTCGATGCTGCCTGTCTGCCCTCCCTCAACAATTTCATACAGGGGCAGTTCCGTAAAACTAATGTAGGAGCCGTTTTCAACATTTAAAGTCCAAATGCATGAACTGACAGGCACGCTGCCTGTTCTTGTATTTGTTGACTGATCAAACGTGTCGCGTGAATAATCAACCTTGATTAAAAGATTTCTCGCGTCTGGAAGAGGGGTAATGCTGTCTATGTACGAATGGGCTTCGGGCCAGTCGGCAAGCGCCGGTATCTCGTTCGCGGAAATCTTTACAAGGTATAAAAGCATCCCCGATGAATTAAACCAGTAAATGTCCCACCCGTCAGGAAGCCTGCAAACAATGGCTAGCTCATCCCTTACAGTAGTTGTCATTCCAATAATCCGCGGAAAAGGTTTCCCGCCGATTCCGTCGCTGCCAAGATAATTGATAAAACGTCCGTCCTGATCAAAATGAAGAATGATGCCGTCCAGCAGAGCTCTTGTTTCGGGATCGTTTCTGTGTTCCTGACGGGGCAGCCTGTCTTCCACAAAAATATGCTTTCGCGAATCGACAGCTATCCAGCCGGGTTCTTCAAGAGGGTATGAATATGCCCAGCGGGTCGCCTGTTCATCTTCGGAGATATTTGTTTTTAAAGTGATTGGAGCGGGATTTGTTTCCTCGTTATAGATCATGAATAAAAGATCGCCGTATGAGTTATAGCGCACTATTTTACCGGAGTTGCCGTCCGCAATGTAAAAAAGACCGTCGCGCATTGTAAAACCGGTGCGCCTAATACCCCTGTTGCCGTCCAGTTTGTAAAGCGCGATCTGATCCTCCATCGGACCGATTTCCAGGGAAAAGAGGTCTTCCCTTCCGACAGAGCCGTCTTCCTTATGACAGGCAGCCTGAAAAATCAAAACAGATGCTATCAAAAGCATTTTTAAAAGAGCGCAGAATAACTTCATACCTCTTCAAAATCCCCTTTTTTTTACTATTTGTCAATCAGGGGTTAATCACGCATGTTGTCACTTTAAAAGTTTGTCAATATACTGTAAACATGGACAAAGTTATATTAAAAGCGGACGAATTGGACGGTTATTTAACCTCAGAGGATAAAGATAACCTTAAAACCATGGATAATCTATTTGCAAAAGCTCTTACCCTTTTTCCCGAAATCGAGAACGGAAACAAGGAAGCGCAGAACAACCTTATCTGCGTTTACAATGAAATGGGCGATTTATTACAGGATATTTGCCGCAGCAACTCAAGAATTCATGTTTATTCGTTTGTTTCTCCGCAGGGAGAACAATCGGAGGCTTCCCGTTTAATAGCGAAATTAAGAAATGTGGATACGGACAATAACGAGTTTATTTACTATACCCAGAGAGCTTACGAAATGCTTTTTAAACTTGCGTGGGCAGGCGCGTCGGGAGAAACCGAAGAAGGCGGCGTTAATAAAAAAAATTATCTTATAATAAAAACGCCCGTTACAAGCCCTGTACAGAATTACGCCGTTCATAAAATAACAAATCTTGACGAGAAAATTTCCAATACCGTTATGTGCGTTATGCTTCGTGGCGCTCTCCTTCCCTCGATGATCATGAGTAAGGAAATCGAGGAATATTCATCCAAAGGCTATGTTACGCCGTTCGCTCTTTTTAGAATTTACCGCAATGACGCAAAACAAGAAAACGACATGGAATACATTCTTGATCTTGACAAGTCTTTTTTAAAACCTTCCGATTTGGACGGCAAAGATTTAATTTTCGCAGACCCAATGAACGCCACAGGCGGAAGCCTTGTTACCGTAGTAAAATATTTAAACGGCATCGGAATAAAACCGCGTTCAATTATATTTTTTAATGTTATCGCCGCTCTCAAAGGCGCCCTTCGCGCTGTAAGAGCGCTTGATAACTGCCATGTTTACACAATCTGGATGGACGGCGTTTTAAATGAAGACGCGTATATCATGCCGGGGCTTGGAGACGCAGGCGATCGCATCAACGGAAACGACAGCGTAAATAATCCAAGGAACATTATACAGCTTCTGGCGGATTACGGCGCGGGGATGTCAAATCTTTACCGTTCCCAATTCAGGGAAATAGAAAAAACCGTTCTTGGCAAGGTTAAATAACAGGGGAAAATGCAAAAGCTAAAATTTTATCTGATTTTAATTTTTACTTCTCTCTATTTTATTATTATTTTATCAGGCTGCGCGGGAGGACCTGTTTCCGCGCAGGAGTATTATTCCATCGGCATGGCGTATTTTGATCTTGGCAAATACGATGAAGCCGAAAAGTGGCTGAACCGCGCAAGGCTTTCAGACAGGACAATGGTTGCGTCAACATACAATTTGGGACGCCTCGCTTTTGAAAGACAGAGGTTTGAGGAAGCCGCAAAACATTTTGAGTCAATTTTAAAAAAAGACGGCGACAATGTTCTTGCCCTTAAAGCCGCGGCTTATTCCAGAATAAAAACAAACGACATTGAAACCGCGGAAAAGCATTATAAGAAACTTTTATCTCTTGTTCCTGAAAGCGCGGACGACGGATACAACCATGCTCTAATTTTATACACCCTTGAACGTTACAGCGCGGCGGAAGAAGTTCTGCAAAAATATCCAATCGCGCTGCAGGAAAACAAGGACACAATGCTCCTTTACGCGCGCTGTCAGGCTGCGCTTAATAAAGTTGAAGCTATCGACACGTTTGCGCAGTGGCTTGAAAATAACACAGACGCCAAAGTCCGCTATGAATACGCCCAAACGCTTGAACGTCATGAATTTTACGCAAGAGCGCTTGAAGAATACCGTCTTTCGCATACAAACACCGCGGCGACAGCCGTTAATCCCGCTAAATACGACGTCCGCTTCGCGATTGCAAGGGTGCTTTTAACAGCGCAAGGCAGTGACGGCGAAGGAGTTACGGAGCTTCAGGGAGCCGTAACAGACGGTTTTAGCGATATAACCGCCGCTGAGGCATTGCTTAACATAAAGGGAATCAGCGCCGGAAATAAAAGCAGCATTCAAAATATTATCAATACGTTACGCGCAAATGAAGCCGAAAAAGAACGCATTAAAGAAGCCGAGAAAGAACGCGGTATAGAAGCCGGAAAACCGCCGTCTGAAGAAGGAAAAAGAGAAGAAAGATTAGAAACTAATCCTTAACTCAGTTCCAATAAGCGCGTCAAAAATAAAAGTTTCATATTCTCTTTCTTCGCTGCATCTTAGTTTTACAAAAGCTATAAAATTAAGTCTTCCTAAAATTCTAATTATGTCTTCGTGCCCTGCGATTATGCTCCATCTTGGCTCGTCACGTGAATTGTCAATAACCAGTTCAAGACTTTCCCTTCTTAATTTTTCATAATTGGAATTTAAAATGCCTGAAAGCCCCGCCCATGAACTTTGTTTTGCGACAGAAGCGGAAATCCATTCATAAAAAGAGCTTAAATAACTTTTTTTTACAGGAACTTCCCAGAGGGCGTTTAAACTTTCCGTCCAAAACCCCAGGCGGTTACTGTTACGCGAAACGCTAGAATGTCTTTCGCTTCTTATATTAAAATTATTAACAAAGTTTAACACTCCGCCTGAAAATCCCCTGAAACCGGCGTTTAAAACAGAGGCGAACCTCCACGTTATTTCTTCTTCGTTCAATGGAACGACAAAAGCCCCTTCAAGAGCGTGTGAAAACTCATCCGTTTGATAAAATTTAAAAAAAGGCATTGCGCCCATCGCGCCGAAAATATTAATCGACGAAAACAGCAGCCCTGATCCTATATTTAATTTATCAGTTCTTGTATCCATTTTTTGTTCAAGCGCTCTTTCGATAATAAATGTTATTCCACAAGGCAGTAAAAAAGACGATATGTTATAAGAACGCGGCAAAGTTATCCTTGCGTTAAAATAATCGCTGAAAAACGTATAAAAATCATTGCCGCTAGATGGTGAGCTCAAAAGGCTCTCATCCATCGCATCGTTTAATCCTTTAGCAAAAAGCGAATAGAACGGCAGCACTTTCCAAAAAGGCGTTGAATCTTCTAAACTTTCTAAAAACATTCTTCCGTCGTCAAGAGCGTCAACCGAGGCGTAATAGAGGTGTCTTTTAAAACTTCGCCCTGCGCGGAAGTTGAGGTTTGTTTTTTCCAGATTTACAGGAATATCAAGGAAGACATTATTTTCAGATCGCGTAACGTTGTTTAAGGAGGTAAAATTTGTAATGCCTTCAAGGGTAACGGCGGCTCCAAGAGGTTTGGTTCTTTGCGTTACAACAAACTGACTTCTTGTTCTTCTGGCTTCTGCATCGCTGCCTGAGTCAGGAATTAATGGCTCCCATGAGCTTATCCATAACTGTCCGTAATTATAACCGCTTTCGATTTCCTGAGCGCTTGTCCATGCGGCTTCGCTGTTTATCGCAAACATGGGAATTAACTCATTTTTAGACTTATATCCCATTCCAAAGTTCCATTTTTGCCTTAATTTTGAAAAATCATAAAGGGCGTCGCCTTCAATTCTTGCGTGAAAATCAGACATAAAAGCCATATTAAAATTATGCTGCGCGAAATTTTCATGCGCTGAAACATAAAAAGCTTCGTTTACGCTGAACGCTCCGATTGATTTTGAAATACTGTGATCCGCGTTCCACTGGAATGTATCTTCGCCTGCCGTAAAAGCGAAGTTTCCTTTTACCCTCGCTCCAAATACTGAAATCCCGGCTCCAGAACGGCTTACCATGCTTCCTGAAAAATCAGGATTTTCCGATTCTTCTTCCAATCTTGCCTCTGATTCAAGCGCGGTATTTAAAGAAAAATCTGAAAGCACAGAAACATTCCCTGCTTTGATGATTTCACCTTTTTTGGAATATTCAAGACCAGCTCCCGCGTTCATTCTGTAAAATAAAACAGGATCTTCCAAAATTATTTCGTCTATAAACAACGCGCCGTCATAAAGAGCTGCCGAAGGATTTTCGGGCGTTATAAGCAATGCAATATAGCTTAACCTTGACGCGGAGGTGTCGCGCATTTGCGCCGACTGATTGTAGCTAACAGACGACCCTTGCGCTGTTTTACCGTCTACCAACACTGTTTTTTTATCACCTTGATACCTGATATTAACTTTCGACCACTTCCCCTCTGTAAAAGCTGATAACGGTATAACCGCGTCCAATTGACGGTTGTAAATATTTTGAGGTCCCTGCGCTATAATAAAATTTAAATTGCCATCAACCTGCGGGCGCGCTCCTTTTACAAAAAAAGACAGTTCCCTGTAATCGCCAAGCGGCAGCTCTCCTACCCTGCCGTCAATTCCGGCAGCGACAGATGCTTGCATATTTTCCCATTCAATTTTTAAAACTCTCTGCGTGTTTATCTCCGGATGAAGTTTTTTTATAATTTCGTTATGCGCATATAAAAGCGCGTTATCTATCTCTTTTATTTCAACGGACGTTACCCTGTTGACTCCGCTTACAGAAAGATCATTTACAGGGTTTACCTCTGCGTTATATGTAATTGGTCTGAATGAAGCGCCCCTGATAATCGGAGATGCGAATAATATCCGCCCTGTTATATTTACATCTCCCTTATAAACGGCGATTACCCGAAGAGATTTTGCGTCCGCAAGTTTTTGCCTGTCCTTGTCGCTTAAAATAAAACGCGCTATCCTGGGTTCATAGTTAAAAATATGGCTTGTGTAATAAGCGTCAATAACAGATGGAGGGCTATATTCCCATTCGCCTGAAAAAAGAATTCTTTCCCAGACAAGATCGGTATTCTCTGAAAAAATAAAATCCTTTGCGCTAAGAGAGCCAATCTGAATTATTATATCAAATTCAGATTCAGGCGTTTTATCAAAACCGTAAAACCTGAAAGGTATTTCTATCTCCTTCGCCTGCGATAAAACCTCATGGCTGTGATCGATAGGCGATTGAAAACCTGTCCACTGTCCGCTTTGCAGGTTAAACTCCATTACAAGAGCCTGTGTGCCGCCAAGGTTCGCGTCCCTTGCAGGATACGGTCTATTAATCCCGGAAATGACAGGAGAAGCCCAGTCAATGTTCATAAGATTGTTTCCAAGAATTCCTGAGTTATTATAATTTCTAAAAATTAAATCCGCGCGGTTTAACAGATTTAATCCTTTAACAGATTCCAAATCGGAAGAAGGCGGATTTGAAATAAAGGACAATTCAGGCGGCATGAAAAGTATTAATTCATTTCCTTCCATTCCGGCTGCCCTGTAAAGTCCTGTCGTATCTGTTTGAATGAACGCAAAGCCGCCTGTTATCCGCGCTTTAAAATTATCATAATCCCACGCAGCCTTTGCGCTCATTCCAACATTCCCCGTGTTTGAAAGATCGTATTCCGTAAATGAATCCTCGGTTAAGTTCCACCTGATTCCAAGGGCAGCCTGCGCTGAAAAAGGATTTAACCCCCTGCGGTAAACAGCTCCAAGACCTGCCGCAATGCTTCCAAGGCGCAAACCTTCGTCTTTTTTTAAATATGTTATGCGAATTATTTCATTCTGTCCTACGGAGCTGTTAATTACAACTTCGCCTGAGGCTGTATTATATCTGAAATTGCTGTCCTGAATTCCGCTTCTCCACACCTGAATAGAGCCTGCAATCGCGTCGGTCCCGATAAAAAAACCGCCTGCGCTGCTGAAATTGGTAAAACGAAGAATTACATCTCCATGATAAACATTTTTATTGGGAAGATAAACTTCTCCTTCGCCGTTATAATTATCAAAAGCCTGCGCTAAAGGCCACAGCGATTGAGGGCTTCGCCTGTCGGCGCCTCCTGAACGGACAAGTTCATAAACGTCCCTGTGGGTAATAATCGCGGAAAAATTAAAAACGTCCGTTAAAGTTTCACTGTCAAAAAGGACAAAATCAATTCCCTTCACCTGCGCTCCTGTAGAAATATCGACAAGAGCCGCTCTCTCAGTCGAGCTTGAAGGCGCGTCATAGCGGTTTCGCCTTTCAAACGGAGAAAAAACTCCGCTCTGGAAAATTACCAGCGCAGCCGTTACGCCAAATATCACTTCGCCTGACTGTGTGTATTCTTCAAGTTTTATTTTATTACGCGAAGGATCAAACCAATTCTGAACTTCGGTTAAGTATCCGTAAGAGGAGCCGTCATAGCTTCCCAAAGATTTATTCCATGGGCGCTCCCCGTTCTTTGAATAAACGACAGCAACCATGCCGGACGGTCTAAAACCCAATTCCAAAAGCCCCTGCGCCATTGAAACTGCGAACTCGCTTTGAAGAGCTGCCCTCCATCTTCGTCCGCTCTGATCATAAATTGTTCCCTTGTCGTCCTCTATGTAAACTGTCACATCAGAATCTATTTCCGTATCGGGGAGCGCGAATGAAACGCCGCGCACGCTGTTTTGCACCTGAATGTCGCTGTAAGTTCTTTCCCTTGTGCCGGAAAAGACTCTCTCTTCGCGTGATGCGGCATCGTAGCGAAAGAGCGTGTGAATATTTAGATCGTTATTTCCAAAATGGCTGTAAAAACCAAACGAAGAAGGCGAATCTCCTCCAAGATCAAGATATGGAAAAACAGGGAAATCAAGTCCGGCGTTTCCGATTCCAGCGTATTTTAAAAAGCCGCCCTCCGCGCCGCGGTAACCTGCGCGATATGAGTTCAGCGCCGAATCGTCAAGAAAATTGGCTTCCACAAACCACCTGTTATTTATCCAGAGCGACATTGTTAAATCAACTTCCTGTTTGAACAATAATGGCGATTCGGGAGCCGCAAACTGCAATCCCACAGGCGAAAGCGAAAAACCCGCGTTCCCCTGCAATTCACCCTTCCAAAAACCTGACATAAAAAGCGATACGGAAGAATCGCCCAAGGAATAGCGCATAAGTTCATTTGGAGCTTCGCCAAGAATCCGCGTTCTTAATTCGTTCATGTCCAGCTCTGATACGTAACTTTCCTCCTGTGCGTAGCAAAAGAGCGGCGTTAAAATGAGAATGGTTAACATGGCACTTCGCAAAAAAGACATTTTAAGATATAATATCACGAAACATGATTGTTTCAATGATACAGATTATTTTTGAGATTCCCGATATCGGCAACATCAAGGAAAAGCGCCGCATTATCAAGTCCATAATGGACAAGATGCGAAAACGCTACCGCCTCAGCGCGGCGGAAGTTGATCTTCAGGATTCTCTTTCATTCTGCCAGATTGGAGCTGCGATTGTTTCCAATTCGCGTTCATTCGGAGAGACTGTGCTTCAAAAAGCTTTTGACATGATCGAAAAGGAAAACCCGATACGCATTCAGGATGTAAAAATCCATTCGGAGGAATTTTAATGAAAAATATACTTTGCCGTTTTTTAACATTAGCCCTGCTTGCGGCATCATTAACTTTTAGTTCATGCGCGGGTGTTTCGATGGATATTCAAATGAACAGGGACGGCTCAAGCAGATTAACGCTTGAATACCGCCTCTTTAGAATGCTTGAAAATCTTGGAAAACTCGACGGCAACGAATCCATGCCGACTCTTCCAATCGGCAAAACTGATTGGCAAAGAACCGCGGATAGAATCCAGGGAATGAAACTTGTTTCCTTTTCAGTAAAAGATGAAAAAAAAGATTTTGTTTATAAAGTTACCCTTGATTTTGACAATGAAAAATCTCTTCTTCAATTTTTAGATCCGTCGTCGCAAAGAGCCGTCATTAACAGACAAAACCAATCCGGTGTTTTTGACATCCTCCTTCTTGACAAGCCTCCTGTTTACGACAGTGACATGATGGATTTAATCGCATTCCTTTCGCAGGATTATAATTTCTCCGTTAGTTTCAGCTCTCCTTCCAATTCTACATTAATATTAAAAGACGCGAATGGAAATCCTCTTTCTGCTTCTAACGCGAAAATAATTCCAACAGGAAAAAAAGTTTCGTTTTCTACAGGCATAATGGATATTTTTGAATTAAAAGACGGGTTAAGAATAATTTTTAACTGGTAGATTTTCCAAGAACTTCTTTAAAGCGAATTATTTCCCATTTATTTTTTTTAGCGTGTCTTGTAAGAATTCCATCGGGGTTTACAGCGACAGGTCTTCCGCAGTATTCCAAAAGCGGAATGTCTGTGTATGAATCAGAATAAAAACTTGTATCTTCTTTTTTTATGTTGTTCTTTTCCATCCAGACGCTTGCCGCTGTTTTTTTCTTTGGACCGAAAAAACTGTAACCGTCAAGGTTTCCCGTTGTCATTCCGTCCCTGTATTCCATTCTGCAGGCGAGAGATTCGCTTATTGTAAAATAACGCTCAAGAGGGCTGATGATAAAATCAAACGATGATGTCGCGAAAATCACCTTTTCTCCCTTTCCAAGCGCGTCTTTAATCAATTGCGCGGCTCCTGTGTAAATATTTGGTTTTATGCGCTCATCAAAACACGCAAGCGATATCCTGTCTAAATCATTTTTATTAATTCCGGATAGCGTTTTAACGGTATTCTCGATAAAATCAACGTCAGGGAATGCAAGTTTATATTTTATCCAGTCAATTGGCAGACGTTTTACCTGCGAAAAGCGGATTAACTTTTCTTTCATCGCCATCTGCAGAAAATATTCCGTGCTTGTTTTTCTTACGATTGTATGGTCAACGTCAAAAATATGTATCATATAAAATCCAGATATTTATAGTCGCTTTGCGCGCAGCAAGCGTAAATTCCCCGCATTCTTTCCGGTAAAAGTTTCGCAATCTGCGACATTACTTCCGTCATAATCTCCTCGCGCTCTTCCTTACCCGGCATTGTATCACATTTAATGCGAAAAGGCTTCCCCGCTCTGAAATAAAACGCAGTGCGTTTTAATTTTTTCATGTTCCGCCATACATTTTCACCGCCGTGATGCGCAACAGGAAGAATCGGAACATCCGCTTCAAGAGCTAACTGAATAATGCCGGGTTTCCCCTTTCCAAGAACGCCGTCCTTGCTGCGCGTTCCTTCGGGAGCTACGCACATATAAAAACCGCTTTCAATTTTTTCGCGGACTTTTTTAAAACTTTTTGAGAAAGCGCCTCTTCTGTCAATTGGAACCGCCTTAAACGTGTTAAAAATAAACGCAAAAATCAGGCTGTCCCATGTTTCGGATTTTACAAGCCCGGAAACCAGCAGGGGATAACTGTGAGTTACAAGAATGGGCACTTCCAGAAAATTGATATGGTTAAAAATTACAAGAAGGGGTTTATTGCTGTTAAGGGCATGAACAAATTCGCTGCAGTCAATCTTGCAGATAACGTTTAAGATACCTTTCATTACATGACTTACAACAAATCTTCTGAATCCCATATTACGCTCCAATGAGCCTCAACGCGCCCGGGATGCATGTAATTTCAAGTTCCTTGCCTTCATAGCAGATCGTCTCTCCGTCGCAATGAGCCGCCATTCCTCCCTCAAGCGCCGTTAAATGAAATTTTAAAGCGCGGTTAAAAGAAACCCCTTTGCACTGCTTTTGGGTTCCCTTTGTATAATGTGAAAGTATTTTTAAAAGATCCAATCTTGATTTTTGATGTTCCACATAACAGATATCCAAAAGCCCGTCGTCAAGAAGCGCTTCAGGACCCATGTAAAAACTTCCGCCCATGCGTCTTCCGTTTACAACCGAAACAAGAACAGCGGGCAATGTTACTTCCTTGTCGTCGAATTTTATCAGAAGCACTGGAGAAGGCTCGTAGCGGATAACCATTTTTAAAGCGCCTATAACGTACGTTATTCCGCTTTTTATTTTCATCTTAGCGGCTTCAAAACCTACCTTTGTGTCAAAACCGATTCCAATACCGTTAATGAAATATCTGCCTTCAGAAAAAAAGCCGCCTATCACATGACCTGCGTCCAAAGTTCTGGTCTTGGCTTCAATAAGCAATTGCAGAGCTTTTTCGATGTCCTGCGGAATTCCAGGCGTTGCGGAAAAATCGTTTCCCCTGCCGATTGGAAGCACTCCGAATATCGGAGGCGCAGGGAGCTTTCGTATCAAAAGACCGTTTATAACCTCGTTACAGGTGCCGTCTCCGCCTGCGGCAACTACAACATCGTTTTCACCGATAGGCAGATCGCGCGCTATATTAAGAGCATCGCCGACGCCTTTGGTCATCATAATAACGTAATTCTTCCAGTTGTTACGGAAAAAATGATCGATTTTCGGGAACTGCTTTGCCGCCTTCCCCTTCCCCGCCGTGGGGTTTAAAATAATCCAAAACTTTCCAATCTGCGACATCTTTAGATTATACCAAGGATTTTAAAAAAAGTATATAAAATTCTTATTTTTTGCCGGTTGTGGCTGTCCTAAAACTTTAATTTTTGGAATAACCTCGGTTTAAATTTTTCATTTGCGGTTAATCGCCTCCCAAAGACCGCAAAGATAACTTAAACCGATCGCCCGATCATATAGCCCGTAACCCGGCATTGATTCTTCGTTCCAAATATTTCTTCCGTGATCGGGACGTATAGGTCCGTTAAAGCCGATATCGTAAAGAGCTTTCATTATTTCGTACATGTCGAGGGAGCCGTCGCTTGAAAGATGGGCTGACTCTTCAAAACTGCCCGGGCAATTATGCTTAACATTTCTTATATGCGCAAAATGAAGCCGCCCTTTTAAAGAACGTATAATGTCGGGAATGTCATTCTTCTGATTTGTACCCAAACTTCCGGAACATAAAGTTATGCCGTTATGAGGATTATCAACCGCATTTATAAGCCGCAAAATATCTTCCTTATTTTTCATTATGCGCGCAAGACCAAAAACAGACCACGCAGGATCATCGCCGTGAATCGCCATGTTGATTCCGTATTGCGCGCAAACGGGCATAATCGCTTTTAAAAAGTACACAAGGTTTGAAAAAAGAGTTTCTTCGTCAATGTTTTTGTATATCTCAAACAGTTCTTTTATTTTTGCCATCCTGTGCGGCTCCCATCCCGGAAGCTGATGTCCTTTAGCTTTTGAGTTCATTATTTCAAACATGTTGTCAGGATTAACGCTGTCAATAAAACTCTGTTCGTATGACATTACAGTCGCGCCGTCAGGACGGACTTTTGCTAAATCCGTTCTTGTCCAGTCAAAGACTGCCATAAAATTGTAGCAGACAAGATGTATATCTTCTTCGCCGATTAGTTTTAACGCAGCGATATATTTTTCGATATATTTATCACGTTCTTTTCCGCCTGTTTTAATTTCGTCGTGAACATTTACGCTTTCAATTCCTTCGATTGGAAGCCCCGCGTCCTGTGCAACTTTTTTAAGCGCGCGAAGTTCCGAGGCTTCCCAGTCATCGCCGGGCATTTTACCGTAAAGCGTTGTGATAATTCCGTTGATGCCGGGAACCTGTCTTATCTTATCCAGAGTTACAGGATCAAAACCGGGACCAAACCATCGCATTGTCATTTTCATTTTTTTAATTCACCTTGAATGTTATCTGCGCTTTTTCAAGCCCGTCCGATGTTGCGCATAACAGAACGTCACCGGCGGCATCTCCCGCTTTAATCATCGCCAGGGCTCTGCCGTTAAAAGTTACGGCTTTCGGCTGCGTAAAGCCCATATTCTGGGTCAGATCGCCTGAACATGCTCCCAATAAAACGGCGCCGCCTGTCAGGGAAAACTCGACAAGCAGTTCGTCATTTGGGCATAAAATTCCGTTTTTATCTATGATGCTTATTTCGATATGAGCGATATCTCCTGGTTTTATTTCGATATTATCGGGAATCAGTTTTATTTTTTTAGGTTTGTCAGCTTTTCGCAGCAAATACGAACAAACCTCCTGCGCGTTATTAATTCCCTTTACTTCAATATCTTCGGTTGTATATTCAATTGTCCACTCTATTATTCCGTTTTTAAAATCACCCCTTCGTCTTGCGCCCCTCTTTTTTCCGCCGATCCGCAGTTCGGCTTCTTCGCAATTTGTAAAAACGCATAATGTTACAGTCCTGTTTTCAAAATACTCCTGGTTAAGATGGGACGACATCTGAGGAAACGACCATCGCCCCCGCGCATAATCCCTTTTTAAATTCTGATCATAAAAAGCAGCGTAAACAAAAGGTTCATTCGACCATATACTCTTTCTAAAATACGCGTTCGGTTTCATAAAACCGCAGATGTCAAGAATTGAGCCCGTCCAGCCTTTTGCAGGCCACTTGGCTTCGCCGAGGTAGTCGATTCCTGCCCAGATAAACTGCCCTATTACATTGTCGTTCTCAAGAACAAACTGCCAGGGATTCTTGTCGCAGACATCTTCAAAATTGGTTCCAACGCTTGAATAGTATTCATAACATTCCGTGCCGACAATCGGCTTGTCTATGCCCTTTGTATAATGCTGATAAAGAGGTTCATGGTAATTAAGACCAAGCACGTCAACGTCTTTTGCGAGTTTTTTAGTGAGTTTTACAAGCTCTTCGGGCGGCAAGCCTACAAGGGTTCTTGGATTTGCGTGAGGAGCTAACGCGCATGTTACGGGACGGCAGTCAAGACTCTTTACAGTTTCCGCCAGTTTTTTTTGAATGGCAATCATACTGTCCGTTCCCTGATCCTCAACTTCGTTTCCGATACTCCACATAATTACAGAAGGATGGTTTCTGTCCCGCATAATAAAATCAGTAAGATCGCGTTTCCAGTCATTCTCAAAATGGGAGGCGTAATAACCGCTTACCCATTTGTCAAAACATTCGTCAATTACATAAAAACCCATTTCGTCGCAAAGATCCAAAAATTCTTCCGCAGGCGGATTATGGCTTGTGCGTATCGCGTTACAGCCAATCGATTTTAATATTTTAAGTCTTCGCCGCCATACGCAATCATAGTGCGCAGATCCCGTGATTCCCGCGTCATGGTGAAGGCATACGCCTTTTAATTTTACTTTTTCGCCGTTAACTGTCATTCCCTTTTTATATTCAATCTCCACTGACCTTATGCCTATGTTTAACTCTAAAGGCTCGCCTGTTTTTCCGTTTACTTCAACATTAACAGAAGCGCGGTATAGCGAAGGATTTTCCGCCGACCATAAAACAGGATTTAAAATTTTAGCCTGTAAAGGCACAACGGTCTCTTCTCCGCCGGGACATTCAAACGCAGCCGTAATTTCCGCAACGTACTTGCCGTTAGGACCGATTAATTTTACCCACACAATGCCTTTTACTTTATGATCATTTTTTTCGTCTTTATTTTTTTTATTAACAACTGTGACAAACAAGCCGACATCCGCCTGTTTGCCGTTTTTTAACAATTCTGTTTTTACCTGCACTCCCCATGTTTTTATATGCACAGCTGGAAGAATTTTTAAACTGACATTCCGGTAGATGCCGCTTCCTGAATACCAGCGGTCAGGAGCTTCGCAGCCGTTATCAAGACGCACAGCGATTATATTTTTTCCTTCGCTTACAAATTTCGTTATGTCAATCTCAAAACCACTATAGCCGTAAGCGCGAAAACCGGCTTCTTTTCCGTTAACGAACACTGTGCAGTTGCGGTACGCTGCGCCGAAATAAATATAGATTTCTTTCGCCTCAATTTTTGAAAGGGTAATCTCCTTTCTGTACCAGCAGATTCCTTCCCACGAAAAGAAACCCTGCATGTTCTGCGCTGTCCAGCCTTCGGGTTTTCCCCTGTTAAAGGGCTCTGAAATAACCCAGTCATGCGGAAGATCAATACTTTTCCATCCGCTGTCGTCAAAGTCCGCGTTTTGAGCGTTTTTTACTTTTCCCAAAAAGAATTTCCAGTCTTTATTTATAAGCATCATTTTATCATTATATCATAATTCTAAATTAATTCTACTGATGAGTAAAATTGTTCATTAAAGCCGCGCTAATATTATTATTATTGATTAATGAGCGGTTTTATAGTAGTATGATTTATCACGTTTTTTAAGAGGTATTTTTATGAAGTTTAAATCCATATCATTTTTATTAGTTATATTTTTAATTTCCAGTCTTACAAACTGCGGTTCGTCAGGCGCGGGAGGAAGATCCGCAAAGACGCCTGAACTAAAAACTATTTACAAGGATTATTTCCTTATCGGAAACATTGTAACTCCAAGGTACATAATGGACGAATATTACGACCTTTTAAAAACTCACTTTAATGTCGTTACCGCCGAAAATCATATGAAACCGGACCATCTGGCTCCAAGGGAAAAAGGCGGCAATTACAATTTCAGGATTGCAGACGAGCTTGTAAATGAGATGCTTGATAATAATATAAAAGTTTTCGGACATACCCTTGTCTGGCATTCGCAAACTCCAAAATGGATGACAGAAGGAACTCCCGCCGAAGTCAGAGCCAATATGGTAAATCATATAAACACGGTTCTTGCCCATTTTAAAGGCAGGGTTTACGCGTGGGATGTCGTCAACGAAGCTGTTCAGGAACGTATAAATCCAGGCGAGCAGGAACAGGATTGGAGAACCTTGCTGCGCGCGGAAAGCGGATGGAACAGAGCCAGCACTGACAATATGAACTATGTTGAGTTTGCGTTCAGAACAGCCCGCGCGGCGGATCCTGATATTTTTCTCTATTACAACGACTACAATCTGGACAATTCAAGAAAATCCACTGTTACGGCAAATATGATAAAAGACATCAACGACAGATATAAAGCCGAGGGAAATACGCGGAATTTAATTGACGGAGTTGGAATGCAGGCGCATTACGGCTCCAACACAGCGGCGCCAAATGTCCGCGTCTCTATAGAAAAATTTGTAGAGCTTGGCATACGAATTGATATCAGCGAACTTGATATCGCAATCAGAAGCAGCGGCAACTCAGGTCCCGGAAGAGATTCGTTAGTTTTGGACGTGGATCAAAGAACACAGGCGATTAAATACGCAGAGCTTTTCAATCTTTTTAAAGAATACAAAGATCACATAACGCGCGTTTCCATGTGGGGCATGGATGACGAGCGTTCATGGAAATCAGCCGGGAATCCATGCCTTTGGGACGGAGAGTTAAATCCGAAACAGGCATTCTGGGCTGTTGTTGATCCCAACAAAACGCTTGGAATTAAATGAAATTAAAATACATTGCCCTCTTACAGCTTATTGCGTTACTTTTTCTTTCATGCGGCTCAAGTCCCGGAGGTTCTGTGGACAGAAATATAAAAATTAACTACAACGATTTAAGGCAGGTAATAGACGGTTTCGGCGGTTCAAACGCGTGGACAAGACTTCCAAATTATCCTGAACTTGCCGACGAGCTTGTCAAACTGCTTTATTCAAGAACCGAGGGAATGGGTTTTTCGATCCTGCGAAACCGCATACCTTTCCGCGAAAGCGTTCCCGGAGACGATCACAATCATTTCGACGGTTTTTTGAAAAGAAACAGCGACTATACATACTCCTACAGCGTTAACTCAGACGGGACAAAAACCTATGATCTTGACTGGAACTCATGGGATCTGGACAGCACAAGAAAACTTATAGGCAAGATAAAAGATCTGGCAGACAGCGGTCCCGAACAGCTTGTAATAATGAGCGCGCCGTGGTCTGTGCCGAATAATCGCGTAACGCGCTGGAAGGAAGACATAACAGGGGTAAGCAGCCGGATAAACTATACAATGAACTGGGGCCGCCCTGAATTATGGGGAAGGTTAAAAAGAGCGCATTACAACGATTATGCAGACCTTCTTGCAGACTATGTGCTGAACTTTGAAAAAAACATGGGGACTTCGCTTAATATTCTTTCTGTTCAGAATGAACCTAACTGGAAGGCGGATTGGGAATGCTGTTACTGGAGCGGAACGGATTTGCGGGATTTTATAAAATTGCTTGGGCAAAGGTTCCCGATGAAAGGCATAAAATTCGGCGAAGGCGGCATCAGTATAATGATGCCTGAATATGAAAATTTTAATATCAACTTTAATGAGATGATCAAACCTTCGATAGACGATCCCGAATCGGAAAAATTAATAACTCATATCGCTCTTCATCAGTACAATGCCCCAGGGGATGCGTCTTCAAGAGCCGGCGCAAGGGAATTTCCTGAAATTATAGCGACTGGAAAACGTTTTTGGCAGACTGAGGTTTCAGGGTCGGGAACTTATTTACCTAAGGGAACGGGCATAGCAAACGCGCTTTTCTACGCGAGAATGATTCACTGGGATTTAACTCTTACGCAGACAAACGCGTATCTTTACTGGTGGCTATGGACAAACACAAGCTCTGTTGATTATCCCGGCGCGTTAATTCTTATTGATGACGAAGAATTAAAACCTGCTCTGCGTCTTTACGCAATGGGGCAATATTCGCGCTTCATACGCCCGGGCTGGATAAGGCTTAACTGCGAATATACTCCGCTTGCAGGCGTATACGTCAGCGCGTACAGGAGCGCGCAAACCAACGAAATCGCAGTTGTTGTGATAAACGAAACAATTACAACATCGGGTATAAGCCTTGATTTGGAAGGAATCGAATTTGACAGCCTCGAAATATGGCGCACATCCGAAAAAGAAAAATTAAAATCCGTCGGCAGGCAAAGGGTATCGCGCAATTGTGCTGTTATTAAAGCGTCTCCTATGTCTATTACAACATATTACGGGAAGGTTAAATAATCGGACCTGTACAGTCCGCGGAACCTCAACCTCGTCTGAACACTTTAAGTAGTCAGACGAGGGTTCCCCTCTTGATTAGCGAGGTTTATATTTTTTACACGAACGGTGATTTTATGGCAGAGGCACTTCCATTATTTTGTAGTAAGATGGTTTTGCCATGTCGCCCGAGAAAATTAATGGCTGGGCTCTTGCCCTCCAGCTTTCGCCGTCGTTTATTCCCCAGAATGTTACTCTTTCTATGATGTCAGAGAATTCAAGGAATACTTTAAAGTAATCGCTGTATAACTGCGCCGCTCTGGCTATTCCGTCGTCTGTCAGCGCTGCCTCTGCGCTGTATTCGTTCCAGCTCTGCGAAAGCACATCAAGTTCGCTGATTGAGATCTTTACGCCTAACGGTTTGAATAAATTCAAACTGGTTTTAATGCTCGCGGCTGTCACTCCTGTGTTATGATGTCCCTGCATTCCAATGCCTTCGATAAGAAGCCTTGCAGGCGCTTCTCCAGCGGGTTTATCACCGCTTGCCAAATATTGCGCGTTAATATCGCGAACCATATCGCGCACCATTGTGGCTTTGCCGGAACTGTTCATATTATAATCGTTGTAATAAAGAATCGCGGCTGGATCAGCTTGCCTCGCCGCAAGAAATCCATAATAAACAAAATCAGAACCTAAGACGTTATACCACGGATTTTCTTTTCTCATTGACGTCTTCCAGTTTCCTGTAAAGCCGCCGTCAGGAAAAACTTCGTTTAATACGTCCCATGAATAAATTTTACCTTTAAAATGACCGACAACATCTTTTATATATGTCTCCATATACCCTTTTGCGTTTTCAGCGGTTACGCCTCTGTGCCACGAAGGAATCTGGCTGTGCCAAAGCAATGTATGACCTACAACCTTTATATTTGAAGACTCCGCTTCTCTTACAATCCTGTCGGCTGTGCTAAAATTATAGCTGCCCCTGCTTGGGTTTAGCTTATCGGGTTTCATATCGTTTTCGGCTGTGATTACGTTATAATGGTGTCTGTGCTTTGCGCTTATTCCGCCGTCGGATCTTACGACATTTCCAATCATAAAATATCCGTCAAAATGATCTTTTAACGAATCGACGTTTAAAATAAAACCCGGCTTGTCCGTATTTGTGCCGCCGCAGCTGCCGATAAAAAATACAGACGCAATAACAATCATTAAAATAAAATGTTTTATATTATTCTTTTTCATATATCCCCTGTAAAAACAGTATTTACATATTTTCCTAAAATAGCCATAGGGGGAATGTACTATAGTCAATATAAGGGAAATATGTTAGTAATGTATTATGGCAAGAATAGCAAATACAAAGGTCTTAATCATAGACATTTATCCCATTTTTATAAAAGGTCTTATTTCCATACTGGAAACCGGCAATAGGCTCAGCGTAATAGGCTCTGCGTCAAACTGCAGCGATGCGTTAAGAATAGCAGAAAAAGAAAAACCGCGTCTTGTTATCCTTGAAATCCGTCTTGGCAGGGAAAACGGCATGGATATAATCACAAAGCTAAAGTCCCTGAACCCTGAAGTGACAATTCTGGTTATATCGACTCAGGACGAACGCTTTTATTCGGAGAGGGTTCTTCGTCTTGGAGCGCGCGGATATATTTTAAAAACTGAACCTGTCGACGTTGTAATGGAAGCGATAAATACCGTTTTAGACGGGAAAATTTATTTGAGCGAGAATGAAAGGGAAAGAATTTTTCAGGCTATGACGGAGGATTCAAGCAGAGGCGTAAAAGACTGGGCTTCATCCCTTCAAACTCTGTCCAACCGCGAATTGCAGGTTTTTTCGCTTATCGGAAAAGGACACGGCACAATCGAAATCGCCGCCAGATTAAATCTAAGCACAAAGACTATTGATTCTCATAAAGATCATATTAAATTAAAGCTCCACTGCAATACCGCGCAGGAATTAAGACAGCAGGCGATTGAATGGATAAACAACCCCGAAAAAACCTGATCACTTTGTTATCTTTATGTCGTCAAACCAGATAAATACGCCTTTAAGATCAGAATGTTCGCTTGTAACTTCGAGCCTTACGGTATCCTTCCATGAGTAACAGTCAGGCTCAGGCGCGCGCCATGACTGCGTCGCGCTTATCCACGCGCCGTGCACACTCATATCTTGCAAAGGTATGCGTATCGTATGCCATTTTCCGTCAGGCGCAAGAACTTTTTCGTCAACAGTAAAGCGCATACGCCATGGAATTGACGCCGGGCTTTCTCTATTTAAAAAACGCACGTCGAATTCTACTTTCTTTTCTGCGCGCGCTTTAAACTCAAGGTTGTAGCCATTCTTTACAAGCGCGCTGAAATCCCAGACGGAGCTGTCAAAATCAAAATGGAACGTATTGTACTGCGACATATTTCCCCAGCGTATCGCGTACTTTCCCTGCGCGGCGTTGGCATCGTACATGGAAAAAACAGAATCATCGCCCCAGTAACCCGCGGTTCTTATAGATTTGCCGGGATAATCATCGAATATTATAAAACCTTCCTGCGCAGGCTGCAAAGTTCTTTTAGCCTGTGCAGGAGGATTAAATCTTAACGCGCGCACAATATCGACGTTTAAATCATAATTAAAACTTCCGTTATCTGCATTAAATATTCCGAAACCTCCGTAGTAATCCCAGCTTGTCCTTGAAATATTTCTTTCATCCAGCGCTTTGGACACAAACTCGTACCAGCGTATTCTGTCTTCGTTTTTGCTGTTTCTCATAAATACGCCGAACTCGCCGCAGAAAACCGGCACATCACGTTCCAGCGAAAACGCTACGGCTTTATCCAGAGTTTTTCCAAGCGCGGCATAAGAGGCATCGTATAGATACCTGTTTTGAAGAGAGCTTTCTATCCACGTGCCTCTCAAATCAAGCGGGATCCTCGGCATCTTTTTTAAATCACCGGGGAATGGAAGATTCGCCAAATTTGTAAGCAGCGGAGGTCCACCCCATGTCGCTCCCTGATGCGTAAAAAGATAAGGATCATAAAAATGAAAAGTATAAATTATATTTTCGTATTGATACTTTGGAACGGCTGCAAGTTTACTCAAAGAGTTATATTCCGTGCCGCCGACGATTATCGCGTGTTTTTGATCCACCTTGCGTATTTCCGCGATTGCTCTCTCCTGTATACTGCCCCACAGGGCGTCTGAAATCCCGTGAGGCTCGTTTAATATTTCATAAACTATATAATCGCTTCTGTTCCTGTAACGTTCTGCAATCTGCCTCCAGACAGGAAGAAGGATTCTATGAATGTCAGGGCTTGTCGCAAGAACAGGATCGAATGAATGATTGTCAATTATAAGGTAAATTTCGTGTTTTTCCGCCCAATTAACCGCCGCATCAAGGAATTCCAAAAGGAGAGGATCAAGTTTGTAATCGGGATCTCCGCTTGTCATGCTGTGCATTTTTACAGGAAGGCGTATAACATCCGCGCCAAGACTTTTTACGTCGATAAAATCCTGTTCCGTATACCTTGTAAAAAGGACCGCTCCTGCCGCGTTTGTCTCAAACCATCCTGAAAAATTTACTCCCTTAGAAAACGGAGCCGACTTAAGCGCGGGTTTTGCAGGAGCCTGTTCTTCGATTTTTTTTACGCTGTTACACGAAACAAGCAAAATAACGGCTGTTAATAAAAATATATTTTTCATACTTTAAAACCCATCGCTTTTACAATATCCATATTCAAATCCTTAGGAAACTCCCCTCTGTGTATGCTTTTAAAAATTCCAAATCCGCCGAAATAATCCCAGCATGTCCATGGAATATTACGCTTTGTAAGCTCGCCGCAGAAAAATTGATACCAGAACACGCGATCCTCAGGCGGACTTTGAATCATAAATACGCCGAACTCGCCGCAGAAGACAGGAACATTGTTCTTTTTGGAAAACTCAAGGGCTTTATCCAGAGTTGCGCATAACTTTTCTAGTTTAGAATCTTCACAGTAATGCTTAAGCGATTCTTCCACCCACGTTCCTTTAAAAGTTTCATGAACAGGAAAATCGATTTTATCCTTCAGCGGAAACGGAAGATTGGACAGGGGCGCAAGAGAAGGTTTATTCCATGTCGCTCCCTGATGCGTAAAAAGGTGAGGATCATAAAAATGAAAAGTATAAATCAGATTTTTATCGTTATAGACAGGCACCTTTAACATTTTTTCGATTGAATTGTAATTTGTGCCTCCGATAATAATCAAACGCTCCTTATCAATCTTCCTTATCGCTTGTACCGCCGCTTCCTGAATCTCGTTCCATCGTTCGTCGGCGATGATGTGCGGTTCATTTAATATTTCGTAAATCAGATAATTGTCCCTGTCTTTAAAATGATTCGTCATCTGTTCCCATACGGGAATTAAAATTTTATCGACATTGTCGTCGGTCGCATTAACAGGATGAAAAGAATGGTTATCGATAATAAGATATATCTTGTATTTCTGCGCCCAGTCGGCAATCGTATCAAGATATGCAAGCAGCAGAGGTTCTATTTTATTATCTTTTGTTAAAAAATTATGAAACGCGACAGGAAGACGGATAACATCGGCGCCGAGTGATTTAACATCCTTAAAATCTTTTTCCGAATATTTTGAAAAATCAACATCCGAAAAAGCGCGCGACTCAAACCACTTTGGAAAATTTACACCCTTAGAGAACGGTACAACTGACATGATTACTCCTTATTTACGATAAATAACTATACTATGATTCATTAAAAAATGATATATTGAGAATATGAAATATAAATATCGAAATCCCGTTTTAAGCGGGTTCTACCCCGATCCTTCAGTATGCAGAGTAAACGATTCATTCTATCTTGTTAACTCAACATTCGCATATTTTCCGGGACTGCCGGTTTTCAAAAGCGATGATCTTCTTAACTGGAAACAAATCGGCAACGCCATCGATCGTCCGGGACAATTGTGTTATGACGATCATGAAATCTCGCAGGGTTTATTCGCGCCTTCTATCAGATATAACAACGGCGTATTTTACATTGTCTGCACTTTAATTAAAAACGGCGGCAACTTTATTATTACGGCAAAAGACCCGGCGGGTCCCTGGTCTGATCCTGTCTGGCTGAAAGGAGCGGACGGCATAGACCCTTCAATCTTTTTTGACGATGACGGAAAAACATGGTACTGCGGCACTCATCCGGCTCCCGAAGGCGAAAAATATAACGGCAATTATGAAATTTTCATCCGGGAAATGGATATGGAAAAACTTGCCAAAGGCGACAATCCGTTAAAGGGCGATCAGACGGGAATCTGGCGCGGCGCAATGAAGGACGTTATATGGCCTGAAGGACCGCACATTTATAAAATCGGAAACTGGTATTACCTGCTTCACGCCGAGGGAGGGACTGGAATTGATCACGCTGTCTGCATTGCAAGAGCGAAGGAAATTTCAGGTCCGTGGGAAGGGAAAAAAAGCAACCCTGTTGTTACTCACAGGCACATGGGTAAAAGATCCAAAATAATCAATGTGGGTCACGGTGATTTGGTTAGCGACACCGAAGGCGGCTGGTGGATTATTTTACTCGCCTCCCGCCAGTTTGACGGCGTCTGCCCCCTTGGCCGTGAAACTTTTATTATTCCTGTTTTTTGGGAGAACGAATGGCCGTTTATCGCGACGGAATCAGGGCTTATAGAAGACGGGCTTTCGCCGATCGATCCCACCGAAGAATATGACGATAAAAATTCCGATTCATTAAATTCCTGCGAATCTTTTAACGAAGTATTAAAAGCAAAGTATCATGGCACACTGCCCTTCCACTGGATGGTTCTTAGAATGCCGGTAGATGTTAAAAACGCTGCTTTCAGCCTTGGCGCAAGAAGCGATTCATTGCGCCTGTTTACAAGAAAAGACACAATCCGAGAGAAAGGTCACCCTTCTTTTGCAGGCAGAAGGATAAGGCATAAAGACTGGGGTTTTACAGTCAGCATGGAATTTTTTCCAAAAAGCGAATGTGAAAGCGCAGGCGTGCTGATTTTACAAAACGACAAGTTCCATTACCGTTTTGAAAGATGTCTTTCATCTGACAGGCGCGGTTTTCTTCGCGTTGTAAAAGCCGCAGGAGAAACAGATGAGATCATCGCCAAACATGAATTTCAGGAAACAGAGGCTCATCTTTCGCTTACCGTAATATGCGAAGATATGGAACTTTCTTTTTTCCTTATAAAACCTGACGGCACAATGGAAAAAATCGCAGACAGTCAGGATGCGAGAATTTTAAGCACCGAGTTTGCGGGAGGCTTTGTAGGATCCCTTGCCGGAGTTTACGCATCCGGAAACGGAAATGATACCGACAATTACGCCGATATTTTTTGGGCGGATTACAGGGGGATATAATGAAAGATTTATTAATATCTCCTTTTATCAGCAGCGCAATGATTATCCAAAGAAACTTTCCTTTTCCCATATTGGCAAAAAAAAAGATTACCGTTTCTTTTTTGGGTAAAAAATATGAATCGCAGAGCAAGGATGGAAAGTTTCTCGTAACGCTTGATCCATGCGAAGCTGGAGGTCCGTTCGAGATGGATATTTCGCATGAGGAAAGTTCAATTAGATTAACTGATATTTATTCGGGTGACGTTTGGCTTTGCGCGGGACAGAGCAATATGGAAATGCAGATGTCAAGGCTGAGGGATGATTTTAGCGAAGAGTGGGAGATTTTTAAGAAAGGGATTGCGGCACATGATTCACAGCTTAGCGCGGATTTGCACGGATTAAAAGGTGAAGTTTTGATTCGTCAGTTTAAACCGGCGCAGGAGTGGGATTTTTCAGGTCCCAGGGAGGAAATTTCAGGCGGAAGCTGGCTATGTCCCTGTAACGAGAATTTGCATGAATTTGCCGCTACTCCCTGGTTTTTTGGGCGGTTTTTATATGAAAAGTATAAGATTCCTGTCGGGCTTGTGATTACTCCCTGGGGAGGGACTCCGGTTGAGTCATGGATGAGCGAAGAAGCTCTTTTCGGCTTTTTTCCTGAAAAAATTGCGCAGGGAAAACAGTATGCCGACCCTTTAAAACGCGGGGAATTAATAAAAAAATCCGGCATTGCTATCAGCGAATGGGAACGTAATCTTTCGCATGACGATATTGGCATTGCGCAGCAGTGGGAAAAACCTGAAACAAACATTTCCTCGTGGAACGAAATGATCCTCCCCGATAATTTTTACAGCGCCTGCGGGCAAAAAGAAGAACTTAATAAATTCTGCGGCGTTATTTGGCTTTCCAAGGATTTTGACGTGTCGGAGGATTTCGCGTCGCGTAACGCGAAGGTTTGGCTTGGAACAATAATTGACTCGGATAAAGTTTACATGAACGGCGTTGAAATCGGAAATACAGGTTACCGTTATCCGCCGCGAAAATATGTGCCAAAAGGTTTAATTAAAAGCGGTAAAAACAGAATCGTAATAAGGGTTGTGTGCAACTGCGGCGAAGGAGGCGTAACCGCCGATAAACCTTTCCGCGTCTTTACAGATAACGAGTCTGTTGAATTATCGGGCGCGTGGAAGTATAAAATAGGAACTGCATCTCAGAGCCGGCCCGAAGAATATTTCTTTCAGCGCTATCCGATGGGTAACTATAACGCGATAATCGCCCCTGTTTTAAAATTCCCACTCAAAGGAGTTATCTGGTATCAGGGAGAGTCAAACGAATCAAACCCGCATGAATATGAAGAACTTTTTAAATCAATGATCCTCGATTGGCGGAATAATAACCGCAATGACCTTCCCTTTCTATTTGTTCAATTGCCGATTTTTAATCCGGTTTCAGATAACGACGAAAAATCCCGCTGGGCGGTTCTTCGCGAAGCGCAGACTGCAGCCCTGTCCCTTCCCAACACAGGCATGGCAGCCGCTCTTGAGTTCGGCGAGTGGAATGACATCCATCCGATTAATAAAAAAGATGTCGCGTACCGTTTATTCCTGGCAGGCGAAAAAACAGTCTTTGGCGTAAACAACTCTTCTCCCGGTCCTTTAGTCAAAGAGATAAAATTAAATAGCTGCGAGCGAAAAATTTATATCTATTTTGACAATTTCGCCGAAGGACTTACAATTAAAGATATTTCACCACGATCAGAGCCTTTTGTAACAGTTTTTGGAAGTAACGGTGAAACAAACCTGCCTGTAAAAATCGAAGGAAGGGACTGCGTCAGTATAGACGTATCATCGGTAAAAAATCCGCAGAAAATTCTTTATGCATGGGCGGATAATCCGCGCAGTAGAAATCTTTACAACAGCGAAGGGCTTCCTGTAATCCCGTTTAAAGTTATAATTAATCAAGGAGGAAATAATGTTTAATACTGTTAAAATTAAAGAAGATGTCATCAAATGGATACGCGGTTATTTTAAGGACAATGGTCCTGAATGCTGCGCCGTTATCGGAATCTCAGGCGGAAAGGACAGCTCCATCGCGGCTGCGTTATGTGCAAACGCTCTTGGAACTGAAAGGGTTTTCGGCGTTTTAATGCCTCAGGGCGAGCAGCACGATATCGGCTTTTCGCACGACCTTGTAAGCCATTTGGGAATCAAACACGTGGTAATAAACATTAAAGACAGCGTCGATTCATTGCTTGGCATGATCACGCAAAGCGGTCTTTCCGTGAACAAACAGGCGTCTGTTAATACCCCGGCAAGGCTCAGAATGACTACCCTTTACGCCGTATCCGCGATTTTAAACGGAAGGGTCGTGAATACCTGCAATTTAAGCGAAGATTGGGTCGGCTATTCAACTAAATTCGGCGATTCTGCCGGTGATTTCAGCCCTTTAGCTAATTTAACAGTCACTGAAGTTAAATTATTAGGCAAAGAACTCTCACTTCCTGCCAAATTTATCGATAAATTGCCTGAAGACGGGCTTTCAGGGCTTAGTGATGAGGATAATTTGGGGTTTACTTACGTTGTATTAGATAAATATATACGTGAGGGCATATGCGATGACGCGCAAATTAAGGCAAAAATCGATAGACTTCATCAAATTAACCTGCACAAATTATCCTTAATGCCCAGTTTCATGCCGGATTGTAACCTAGGCGAAGTATAATCGTTTATATTTTAGTCAATATAAAGCGCGCCTCTTGACAATTTAACGCAAAATTAGGAAAATTAATGTAGCAAGCCAAAAAACGGCTTTTGTAGCGAGATTATGGAAGGAGTTATACCATGATTAAACGAATTTTTACCATTACCTTATTAGTCTGCCTCGTTTTCGGCACGGCTTTTGCGCAGCAGGGAGAAACTTACAGGGATCACATCGCCCGCGCAAATGAATATATGAAAGAGCTAAATTATGAAGCTGCGGTATTGTCTTATGAAGCCGCCAAAAGGGTCGGCGGACGCTCATGGACCAACAGAAATGAAGGCGAGCTGAATGCGGCAAAAGACAGAAGAATGGATCAGCTTCGCAATCAGGGTGACGCTCTGTTTCAGGCGGGTAAATATAACGAAGCGATAGAGACATACACCTCATCAATGAAATATGCTACGCCGGGAAACACCAAAAACGTACACGCAGTTCAAGCCCGCATTGTAGAAGCGCAAGCGGCTGTGGATAAACAAATCGCTGACGCCCAGGCTCAATCAGCGCAGGAACGCGCGGCGACATCAAGAGCGACTGTTGTAAAAGCGAATGATTATTTTATCGCTCATCAATATCCGTTCGCGGTAACTGAATATGAAAACGCGATTAAAATCGGCGGCTTGAATCCTGCCGAAACAACGGACACCAACAGGCTTATCGCGGAAGCGAAAGATATAATAGCGAAGATCGAAAGCTACGACAGAACTCTTGTAGACAAAGATTTTAATGTTTCACAAAACGCAAGCGACGGTAAACTTACAATTACAAAGTACAATGCGGCGGAAAGTAAAACCGTTTCCATAGCGGGACACAGCCACACTTTTATAATCGGTATTCTTGACGTTGTAATCCCCACAAGACTTCATAACACAGAAATTACAATCATCGGACAAGGCGCTTTTAAAAATACCGGAATTACAAGCGTAGTTATCCCCGAAGAAATTGTAGAAATCGGAGCAAGCGCTTTCAGCGGTAACAAACTCGAAAAAGTAACTTTCGGAAGCAAGCTGGTAAAAATCCTGGGCGGAGTTCCTGAAGGACAGAAAGAAGTTGCGGAAGAAGGCGCCTTTGAAGGGAACCCTCTTCTTGCGGAAGTAATTTTCCCGAATGCGCTTACGGAAATAGGAGCAAGAGCTTTTAAAGACTGCGGTTTGATCAACGTAAAGTTCGGCGCCACGCTGCCTGCCTCAAGAGTTGCTGTAATTCATGAGAGCGCGTTCAGAAATAATAAATTAACCGAATTGAATCTGCCGCCTGAACTTAAAACAATTCACCGTTTTGCGTTCAGCAATAACCAGATACATACTTTAACAATTCCCGGAAAGGTTGAATTGATCTATCAGGGCGCGTTTGCGAATAACCCGATGCTCGCTTTAATTCTCCCAGCCTCTTTAGCGTCGACCGTAAAAATTAACGATACGGACTGCCCGCGCATAGGAGCCGATCACGCTCAGTTCGGACCATTTACTCCGGCATTTCCTGAATCTCTTAACAGGGTAACGCTGCCAGCGAATATGCACGGCAGCAATATGGCAAACTTTACAGCCAACCTTAGAAGTTTTTACGAAAGCCAGAGAAATGCCGCCTCTACTTACGTAAGGTCAGAAACATCTAACATTTGGGCAAGACAATAAATTGATGGACCCGATTATTCTTGCCTCCGGCTCACACCGGAGGCAGGATTTTTTTAAGCTGATGGGCATTCCCTTCAGCGTAATGCCCGCTAAAATCGACGAAAGTCTTTGCGCTCAAACAGACCCCGAAAAACTTACCCTTGAACTCTCAAGAAAAAAAGTTGAGTGGGTAGTTAATGAACTTATAAATCGCCTGCCCCGCTGGATTTTCGGCGCGGACACTGTGATCGCTATCGGTAATAAAATTTTCGGCAAGCCAAAGAGCAGGGATAACGCCCAGGAAATGCTAAAAGAGCTTTCGGGTAGGAAACACCAGGTGATAACATCTATGGCGCTTTACAACAGCAAAGAAAAGAAGATTGACTGCCGCAGCGCCCGCTGTTCGGTGGTTTTTACCCCCATGACTGACGAAGAAATTAAATGGTATCTTGATACCAATGAATGGCAGGGAGTAGCAGGCTCATATCGTATTCAGGGGCTTGCCGCCTGTTTTATAGACCGCATAGAAGGCTCTCCGGGCACCGTCGCGGGCTTGCCATTGCATGAGTTTTATGATATGTTGAGAAGCAACGGCTACCCGTATGGCGCTTGTAAAGCAGCCGGGTAGACGAATTTCCGCCTGACCACTTAAATTGACAAATAACTTTTGTTAATTCCGGCGTTTACAGTTTAAATTGACAATTTGGCAGATTGTCAATTTAAGCGGTCAGGACGAGATATAGTGATGGATGGGTTTCTCAAACTCGGGAAACTCAATGTTAGGAGGAAGCTTTGGCTGTAGTAACTATGAAGAATCTCCTGGAATCGGGAGTACATTTCGGCCACCAGGTGAAACGCTGGGATCCAAGGATGAAGAAGTATATCTTCGCAGAAAGGAACGGCATTCACATCATCGATCTGCAAAAAACGATTCAATCAATCAAAGACGCTTACGACGCGGTCCGTAAAACCGTGGCGGCGGGAAAAACCGTTCTTTTTGTAGGAACCAAAAAACAGGCTCAACAGGCCGTCCAGAAAGAAGCCGAAAGGTGCGGAATGTTTTTTATCAACAACCGCTGGCTTGGCGGTATGCTTACCAATTTCGTAACAATTAAAAAATCATTGCTGCGCCTGAAAAAACTTGAAAAGATGGAAGTAGACGGAACTTTCGAAAACCTTACAAAAAAAGAAATCTCCGGTCTTGGCAAGGAAAGGATTAAACTCCAGAAAAACCTTGGCGGCATCAAGGAAATGAAAGACCTTCCCGGCATTCTTTTTATCATCGATACAAGAAAAGAAGCGATCGCTGTCGCAGAAGCGAAACGTCAGGGCATTCCGATAGTGGCTGTCGTAGACACAAACTGCAATCCCGACGGTATCGACTACCCCATTCCGGGCAATGACGACGCAATCAGGGCGATTACCCTCTTTACGCAGATTATCGCGAACGCCGTTGTGGAAGCGGATAACGAAGTCGGACTCAAGATCATCGAAACGTTAGGTGACGAAGACGAAGACATGGAAGGGCTTATGAACGACGCGTCCATGAAGGAAGAGGACAGGGAAATCGATATCGAAAAATATACAACCGAAGAAGCTTACAGAGCCGCAAAAGCGGATGAAGAAGTTCCTGAAGAAGAGGATGACGCCTCTTCTCAGATTCAGGTTGATGTGGATAAGGTATACAAAGACGAATAAGACAATAAAAAAATCTTCGATTTTTTTATTGTCTTTGGCAGTTTCGGGTGAACCCGAAACTGCTGGAGTTATTAATAATCATTGTTAACAATCGTTGTTAGCAACCATATAGTAAGGAGAAATAAATATGGCAGAAATCAGCGCTGCAGATGTAAAAAAACTGCGCGATAAAACGGGCGCAGGTCCGATGGAATGCAAAAACGCCCTTGTGTCAACAAACGGCGATTTTGCCGCCGCGGAAAAAATATTAAAAGAAAAAGGGCTTGCCGCTCTTGAAAAACGCGTGGGAAGAGCGACAAACGAAGGCAAAATATTTGTTAAAACAAAGAGCGACGGCAAGACGGCAGTTCTTGTCGAACTTAACGCCGAAACAGACTTTGTCGCAAGAAACCCCGACTTTGTAGCTCTCGGCGGCATAATCGCGGATAAAGCTTTGGAAAAAGACATAGGAGAACCCAATGACGAACTCAGCGGTATGGTGCAGGAACTTGCAACAAAGATCCGCGAGAACATGGGTCTTAAAAGGCTTAAACTGGTTAAAGCTTCTTCCAATGAATATCTTACGCAGTACATTCACGGAGACGGAAATATCGGGGTCGTTGTAAAATGCGAATCCGACAAACCGGAAATATTTAATGACGAAGAAGTAAAAAACTTTATTTTCTCTCTTGCGCTTCACATCGCCGCATTTAATCCTGCCGCGATTGACCGCACAAAGATCGATCAGGCTTGGGTAAAAGAACAGGAAGGCATTTTCAAAGTTCAGATGGAACAGGACGAGAAACTTAAAGGAAAACCTGAAAAAGTTCTTGCCGGTATTTTACAGGGTAAGGTAACCAAGTATTTAAGCGAAATATGTCTTATGGAACAAGGCTATGTAAAAGACGAAAAACAAACTGTCGCCAAAGCAATCGAAGAATGCGGCAAAAAGGCAGGCGCAAAACTTACAGTGAATGATTATGTCTATTACAGAGTCGGCGCCGAATAACGCGCTCATGCGCATTAAGGAATAAAAGTTATGGATGAAGTTTTATTATCCTGCGAAGACAGAATGTTAAAAACTATCGCAAGCCTAAAGGAAGGTTTTGCTGCTCTTAGAACAGGACGGGCTTCCGCCTCCCTGTTCGACAGAATCCGCGTCGACGCATACGGCGAAAAATCACCTTTGAATCAAAATGCCAACATATCTGTTCCGGAAGCGCGCCTTATCGTTATTCAACCCTACGATAAAAACTTAATATCAGAAATTGAAAAGGCGATACGCACTTCCGAATTATCGTTAAACCCTTCCAACGACGGTAAAGTTATCCGCATTTCCATTCCGCCTCTGACGGAAGAAAGGCGAAAAGAACTTGTTAAGCTCGCGAAAAGTAACGCAGAGCAGTCAAGGGTTTCCATTCGCAATATCCGCAGAGACGGCAATGAAGAGTTAAAGAAACTGTTAAAGGAATCAAAACTCACTGAAGATAACGAGAAGAAGGGCGTTGAAGAACTTCAAAAATTGACAGACAATTATATCAGCCAGATTAATAAAATTCTTGAAGAAAAAGAAAAAGAAATATTGGAAGTGTAATGGAAAAAGCGATCCCTGCCCATGTCGGCATTATCATGGATGGAAACGGCCGCTGGGCGAAACAACGCGGACTTGTCCGCACGCAGGGACACCTTGAAGGGTTAAAGACGGCAAAAAAAATTGTAAAAGCGGCAAGCGACTGCGGCATAAAATATTTAACCCTTTACGCTTTTTCAACGGAAAACTGGAAACGCGCCGAAGAAGAGGTCGGTTTTATTATGGGTCTTGTAAAACAATACCTTCGCTCGGAATTTGATTTCAGCAAACAGAACAGAATCCGCGTGCGTCACGCGGGAAATTTTGAAGGTCTTCCTGCCGATATTCAAAAAGAAATAGCCGATTCCATGGAGAGCACAAAAGATTTCAGCGGAATGCAGGTAATCCTTGCGATAAACTACGGCGGCAGAGATGAAATTATACGCGCTTTTAACAAACGCGAAAAAGCAGGCGCTGGCGATGAAATCAGCGAGGAGGGATTGTCAGCTTATCTTGATAATCCCGATGTGCCTGATCCTGATTTAATTATTCGAAGCGCAGGTGAATACAGAACAAGTAATTTTCTCCTTTGGGAAGGCGCGTATTCTGAGATTTACATATCGCAAAAATTATGGCCCGACTGGGATAAGGAAGATTTACAAGCGGCAATTTGTGATTACAGGCTGCGTGACAGGCGTTTCGGCGGAGTAGAAACATGAAAAAAATAATAGAGCGTTTATTGGTCTTTTTCATCGGGATTCCTCTTGTTGTCTGCATTGTGCTCCTTCTTCCGTATTATAAAAACCTTGTTTTAAATATTATCGCTGTAGTAATGTCCGGTCTTGGAGCGGTTGAATTCTCTTCGATGCTGGAAAAAAAGCTAATCCGCGTTCCTAAAATCGAAAGTTTTATTCTTGGCTCTCTTGCTCCATTGGCTGTATTGCTTAACACAAGCGCAGGTTTTCCCGGCTGGACAGTCAATGTAATAATAATGTCAGGCGCGGGACTTGCGCTGCTTTCGGGAGTTTTTTCGCGTTCTTCGGAAATAGAAACAGTTTTAAATAAGGCAATCGGCGGATTTTCGCTTCTTGTATATCCTGGTTTTTTCATGTATTGGCTTGTTAAAATGACCATGTGGGAAAATCCCGCTGCGATTCTTCTTTTCCTTTCTGTATGTTTTGCAAGCGATTCATTAGCATGGCTTTTTGGATCTCTTTTCGGCGCCAACAACCGCGGAATAATAGCTGTAAGCCCGAATAAAAGCATAGCGGGTTTTGCAGGCGGACTTGCAGGCGCAGTTCTTGTCGCAGGCTGCGCCGCGCTGATATTTCCCGCAGCCTTCCCCGTCAATGAAGCTTACTCATCGTCATCATTAATTTTTATAGCGATGATAATCGGTTTCTGCACAGGGATCGCCGCCATGTTGGGAGACCTTGCGGAATCCGCGATTAAAAGAAGCTGCGATGTTAAAGATTCGGGAAACATGATGCTTGGAAGGGGCGGCATACTTGATTCAATCGATTCCATTGTTGTCGCGGCTCCCATTTTTTACATGATGTACTACCTGCTTTTTATCGCATAATGAAAAAACGCATTGCGATTCTTGGAGCGACAGGCTCAATTGGCAAAAGTTCCCTTGACATAATTTCACGTAACATCGAAAACTTTGAAATGGTCCTTCTTGCCGCCCGCTCTAACCGCCAAAAACTTGACGAGCTTTCAAAGCAATTCCCGGGCGCTGTCTGTATCCTTACAGGCGATTCAGATGAAAAACTTCTTTCTGCCATAGGCGAAATAAAACCTGACATAACAATTAACGGCATTTCAGGTGCGGCAGGTTTAAAACCTTCTATTGCCGCGATCAATTCAGGTTCTCATCTGGCTCTTGCAAACAAGGAAACAATTGTAATGGCAGGTCAACTGGTTATGCGCCTTGCAAAAGAAAAAAATGTTAACATCATCCCTGTCGATTCTGAACATTCGGCTATCTTCCATTTAATAAAAGGGATTTCACACATTAAAACCGCAGCCCCTCTGAACGAAAAAGATGATAATAATGCCGATGAAATTGTCAGTGAGGTTTTATTAACAGCTTCGGGCGGACCGTTTAGAAACCTGCAGATTCACGAAATGGAAAAAGTAACCGTAGAGGACGCGCTTACGCATCCCACATGGAATATGGGACCAAAAATAACTATCGACTCCGCTTCAATGGCAAACAAGGGGCTTGAAATAATCGAAGCGTGCGTTTTTTTTAAAATGCCGCCAGAAAAAATAAAAGTTGTAATTCATCCGCAAAGCATTGTCCACTCGATGATCCGCCTGCGTAACGGCGTTATTTACGCCCAGTTGTCAAAACCCGATATGCGCCACCCCATTCACGACGCAATCTACTGGCCCTGCGCTGCCCCATTATCTTTAGAATCTGTCAGTTTTGATTCTCTTACTTTGGAATTTTTCAAACCGGATGTGGAAAAATTCCCAATGCTCACCCTCGCGCAAAATGCCGCCAAACAGGGAGCGCTCTACCCCTGCGCCTACAATGCAGCTAACGAAATCGCCGTAGAGGCATTCATTAATAAAAAAATCAAATTCACAGACATTCCAAAAATAACGGAAAAAGTCCTTCAAAATGACTGGTCAGGCGATTGCATGTGTTTAGAGTCAGTGCTAAAAGCGGACTCAGAAGCCAGATTAAAAGCAATTTCATTCTGCAAGCGCGGTTCGCTTTAAAAATTTTTTTTTAATCTATATTATAAAATATTAAAATATGTTAGTATACCTTAAGGATTGTATATGCTTTTTTTAAAAATATTATTAGGTTTGTTGGGTCTTGGAGTTGTGGTTTTTGTCCATGAACTCGGTCATTTTCTCGCCGCGCGTCTTGTAAAAATAAGAGTTGAGGCATTTTCCATTGGCTGGGGAAACCCTCTTCTTAAAAAGAAGATAGGAGACGTTGAATACAGGCTGGGGATGTTTCCTGTCGGCGGTTACTGCAAAATGAAGGGAGAAACCGATTATAACGAAGCCTGGAATAATATGAAAAACGGCGTAAAGCCTGAAGAAGGCTCATACCTCGCCGCAAGCCCAGCTGCAAGAATCCTTGTATCATTTGCAGGTCCCTTTTTTAATTTGATCTTCGCGATTATTCTTCTTTGCTTTATATGGGGTTTCGGTTTTGAGATTAAAACTCTGGATAACCGTATTGTGCTGGCCTCAGAAGTTACAAACGAGATTTATCCCGCCGACAGCGCAGGACTTAAAACAGGCGATCGCATCGTAGAAATTAACGGAAAGGAAATTTCCTATTACCATGAAGTGCAGGAGAACATCGCCTTAAACGCTCAAAAAGCGCTTCCCATTAAAGTGGAGAGAGACGGCTTTCTTCATAGTATGCAAATAACGCCTGCTCTTGATAAATCAAGCGGCGCGGGAAAAATAGGCGTTTATTTCTGGACAGACCCCGTAATTGATTCTGTCGCGCAAGGCAGCCCCGCGCAGAGAGCCGGTCTCTTACCGGGAGATATAATCACTCAGGCGAATGACAGCGCGGTTCTTAACACGGTTGATATTATTAAAATTATAGAAGATAACCCTAAACAGCTTGTTCTTGATTTTAAACGAAACGGCGTGATAAACCGGGCTGTATTTTCAGATAACGATATTGAATCAGAACTTGGCATCTCGTGGAAAGTGATAACTTACCGCACCCCGAATCTTTCCATTCCCGCCGCTCTTGTAAAGGGCGTAAAAGAGGGATATAAAACTCTTGTCGTTTCCATAACAAGCCTTAGGCTTCTTTTTAAGGGAATCGATCTTACACAGGCCGTGTCAGGTCCTGTGCGCATAACATACATGATGGGCGATATGGCGGCTCAGGGTTTTGGGCAGGGTGTAGGCACGGGACTCAGGTTCCTCCTTGATTTTATCGCGCTTATTTCCGTTGCGTTATGCGTCATGAACCTTCTTCCCCTGCCCATTTTAGACGGCGGAATGATAATTCTTTTCCTTGTGGAGATGATCCGAAGAAAACCCGCGCATCCAAGAGTAATATCGGTATTTAACGCGTGCGGCATGGCGATTATTTTTTCGCTTATGGCATTTGCCCTGTTTGGAGACATAATGTATTTTATACGCCGTTAACAGCAAGGAGGCGTTTTTATGAAAAGAAATATTCCCTGTCTATGCGGCACAAATATCGCGATAGAATATGAAGAAGAAATAGATATCGATACCAGTCCTGAAATTCTTAAAAAAATATTTAACGGCGCGTTCATGAATTACAAGTGCGATTTTTGCGGAAAGAATCATAAACCCGAATTTAAAATAACAATAATATGGAGTTCAAAAAATTTAAAAATGGAAGTATTCCCGGAACTTGACCGCGGCGATTTCTACCGAAATAAAAAAGAAGACGCCTCTATAGAAACCATTATCGGATTTCCCGAAATGGCGGACCGTCTCTTGGTTATTAATGATGATCTTGAACCTGTAGTTATCGAAACTATAAAATCGTACATTCTTGCAAAAGCCGCGGAAGATTACAGCGACAGAGACGTTAACGCGTGGTACAACTCGAAAGATTCTTCCTGCGTAGAATTCCATCTTTCGGGAATAAAATACGGCGAAACCGCCGTGATTAAAATCCCGGCGCAGCTATACGAGAAAATACTGGATGATTATAAAAAACATCCTAAAAGCGGAATATTTCCGTCTCTTCGAGTACGTTCATATCTGTCGGTGCAAAACATGCTTCGCGACGACGCATTAAAATAATTTATATATAAATTAATCGTGCGCCGGATTTTTTCTAACTTTCTTAATCGCGTGCGTGACAGCCTGTTTAACGCTGTCCGCATAAGCCTGTTCGGTCATTGCCTGAGAAGCGTAAAGCGTGCCAAGCAGCGAAAAACGGTATAACGGTTTAATCGCGTTTAACGCAACAGCGGCAATATCTACGATACATTCATTACAACGGCACATCTCGCTTGATTCAGACTTCAGCTGCTGCTCCAATTCACGGATTACCATGACTTCCGCTTCGTTTTTGAGAAGGTCAAAATCATACTCATCTATAAAGGCCATAGTCCCCCCATATAATAATTATAGCAATTTTATCATTATTTTCAAGCTGTATTTGATGCAGTTCTCTCTTTTGCAGGCGGCGCGAATTTGGCGTATTTTGTGACCAAATCCAGTTTAATCACCCCCGTAGGACCGTTTCTCTGCTTTGCGATAATCAAATCTGTCGGGATAAAATCAACGGGTCCCGGCGCTTCCTCTTCCTTGTTTTTCCTGTTTTTGGGTTGAGGACGGTTCAAAAAAAGCACAAGGTCGGCATCCTGCTCAATGGAGCCTGAATCCCTTAAATTTGCAAGCGTAGGAGTTTCAAACTGGGCGTCGCGGTTTAACTGGCAAAGCACAACTATTGGTATATGTAACTCACGCGCAAGGCTTTTTAAGGACCTTGATATGTCGGAAATCTGCTCAAAACGCTGCACCTTGCTGTTGTCGGACACTATAAGACCAAGATAATCGATGAATATGATTTCCACCTGCTGCTGCTGCCTCATCCTTCTTGCCTGAGTGCGAATGTCTATAATTTTTCCATTCGGCATATCAATAATATAAAGGGGCGATTCATAGATAATAGCCGACGCGTCAAGAATGCCGTTAAAATCGCTGGTGCTTAAGAAACCGGTGCGCAAATTATGCGCTTTAACATTCGCCTCGCTGCTTATAATGCGATGAACAAGAGCGTTACTTGACATTTCTAAAGAAAAGAAAGCCGTTGGTATTTTGTTATGAATCGCGATATTTGACGCAATGTTCAACGCAAGCGCAGTTTTTCCCACAGAGGGTCTTGCGCCGATGATAATAAATTCATCTTTTTGAAAACCGGCTGTAAGCGAATCCAAATCTTTAAAACCGGATGGAATTCCCGTTGTAGGGCTTTTTGATTTCATCACCTGATGTATGATATCGACTGTCTCTTTTAAAACATCGCCGATTTTACGGGCTGCGACTATCTGGCGATCATCCATCAGCTTGTTTATATCTTTTTGCATTTCTTCAAGAACTTCAGCGGCTTCTTTTGATTCATCGTAAGCGTTTACGCCGATGTCGGAAGCAAGTTTTAAAAGAGCTCTTTTTAAGGAATAATTTTTTACCATTTGCGCGTAATATTCGATATTAGCGCTTGAGGGAATAACCGTCGTAAGGCTTGATACATACGAGGCGCCGCCCGCTTCGTCGAGCTTGCCCATCTGTTTTAATTCCTGAACAACAGTCTGGATATCAGGACGCAGACCTTTGCCGTCAAGGCTCATGACGGCGTCATAGACGCGGGTATTCGCGCGCGAATAAAAATCAGCGGAACGCAAATGCAGCTGAATGGCGGCTGTTACAGCTTCGTTATCTGCTAACAGACTGCCAAGAGCTGCTTTTTCAAGTTCATCGTCGTGAGGCGGCGTTTTATCCCTTATTGACTGCGCCATTATTCAGAAGCAGTTTCTTGTGCGGAAGGAGCCTGGGTTTCAGTTTCCTGATCGTTTTTCTCAGCTTCCTTGCGTTCGCCCTCATCTCTTCTTCCGCGGCGCGGCGAAGGCTTTGACGCCGCAGTTTCAGTTTTAATTTCCTGCGCGATAATTATAATTGTAATTTCAGCGGACTGATTTTCATACAGTTTAATGACAGCTTTGTACTTGCCTACGTTTTTAAAACCGTTTGTGGCAAGCTCAATTCGTTTTCTTTCGATCTGATAGCCGTTTTTGGCAAGTTCTTCCGCGATTGTCTGGTTTGTTACGGCGCCGTAAAGTTTTCCGTTGGCTCCCGCAGGCATTGTAATGGAAATTTCCAATGCATCAAGTTTTTCCTTAATGCCTCTCGCGTCAAGGCGTTTCTGTTCTTTGCGCGCTTCAATTTCCGCTCTTCTGCCTTCTATGATTTTTATCATTCTGGAGGTGTAAGGAAGGGCGATTCCTCTTGGGAAAAGATAATTACGCGCATAGCCTTTTGCGACTTCTTTTACGTCTCCCTCTTCGCCGAGGGTCGCAAGATCCTTGTTCAAAATAACTTTCATGCCAAGCTCCCTGCGGTACCATGTACCGCCTGATATCCCGAAAAGTTATACGGGATACCTCAAATTAAAATTACAACCGCAAAAAAGCGGCTGTTTTGCCTCGGAGTAGAGGCTTAAATAACTTTAGGTGTCCTGAAGGATACCCAAATATCAGCAACCCCAAGTATTAAAAGCGCCGCAACAGCGAATATATTCAAGGGGCTGAATAATATTACAACGATTAACACATTAATTACAAGACGGAAAACATTTGTACGCAGGGAAAGCCAGAACATTAAAACACCCGCGCCCTGCGCAAGAAAAATAGCAGCGCAGGCTGTAAACACATTCCATGCCAAAATGCCGACAACCTCGAACTTAAACATGTTTGTAAGAATAATTGTCGCTATCGCGCCTGATAATACCCAAATTGTGTTTACAGGCGCGCTGAATTTAATCAAACCTAAATCCCTTCTTTGCCTTTTAACAATCGAAACAGCAAAAGCCGCTATCTGCCTGTTTATAAAAAGCAGGAAGAACATGCTGATTAATGCGCCGCCGCGCAGAATAAAACTTCGCGCCATCTCCGTCATTTGCTCAGGCGAAAATGACTGCATGTTTAAAAGACCTCTTGTTCTTTCATCTTCCATCATCAGTTCATTTGAACTACCAAAAATTGACGTGAAAATTTCATGCAGATAATCATAAAATTTTACATGAGGGCTGTTGATAAAAATCAGAGATACAACCGCGCCCGCAATCGAAGCAAGCATGAATCGATACGCCGTTCTGAATCTTCTTCCGCCTATTATCCATGTAAAGCCTAAAACGATTACGGAAAAATACATAATTTCCAGCATCAGGCTGCCGCCTGAGTTTGAAGATGAAAAATACTTTATAATGTTAAAGGCAATACCAGCCGCTGCCGCGATAATAAATGTGTTAAGAAACGATCCCGACACAATTATCGCGTAACCGAGCGGCGCAAGATAAAAGAACGAAAGAAGACCCGTATTCATAAATAGTAAACTCAAACCCGCGCATACAAGAATCGTAATAAAGTGAACATTCGGTTTTTGAATATCCAAAAGTTTTTGAACCTTCGGTTCGATGCGATCGCTCCCGCCGGATGCGCCGTCCGGCGCCTGAAGCGTATCTTCTTTTTGGAAGTTCCGCTCGTCCGAGTCCGCTTGAGGTTCCTGAAGCATAAATAGATTATTCGGCTACATAAGGAAGGAGCGCGATGCTTCTTGCCTGTTTAATGGCAAGGGCAAGCGCTCTTTGATGTTTGGCGCAGGTTCCTGTAATTCTGCGCGGAAGGATCTTTCCCCTTTCTGTAATGAAACGGCGAAGCGTATCCGATTCCTTGTAATCGATTTTCATTTTCTGCGCGCAGAATTTACAGACTTTTTTCTTAAAAAAGACTTTTCCGCCTTTGCCGCCCCCTCTGCGATCATCACCGTCGCGATCATCCATCTGCATATCCATTCCCCTGTCCCTGTCTCTGTCATGGCGGGAATGCGGCTCGTTATCAAAATATTTATCATCTGACATAAAAAACTCCTTAAACTCTTAGTTAATTAAAATGGTATATCGTCTGTAAAACCGTCATCTCTTGACTGGTAGGATGACGTATCCTGCTGGCTCTGCGAATTGTTCTGGTTATTCTGACGATCCCCTGACTGCCCGGAAGAAGAGCCGCCTGTGCCGCCTAAAAGTTGAATATAACTTGCGATTATTTCAACTTTGGATCTGTTCTGACCGTCCTGCTGCCAGCGATCCTGACGCAGTTCGCCGTCAACGCCGATCATCTTACCTTTTAAAAGATAAGATTGAAGGGATTCGCCCTGCTTCCCCCACAATACGATGTCGAAGAAATTGGCTTCGTCTTCCCATTGATCGCCGTTTTTTTTCCGTCTGTTAACAGCGATGGAAAACTTGCAGACTGCCTGTCCGCCTGCGGTGTATTTTAACTCCGCATCCCTTGTCAGGCGTCCTACTAATACAACATGATTAATATCAGCCATATTTGCCCCTATTCCTCAATCCTTACAAAGAGATATTTGAGAAGATTGGCATTTAGTTTGAAAATACGGTCTAAAACGGTGATTTTAGCAGGGTCTGATTTGATGGTTAAAAGGACGTATTTTCCGCGTTTTCTTTTTTTGACATCATAGGCGAGGTCGCGATCCCCGAGTTCATCGGTTTTTTCAACTTCGACTCCGTTAGCTTGAAGGTCGGAGAGCAGCTGCTCCCGCCCGGCTCTGTGTTGGTCTTCTTCCAGAGGGAAGATAACCGTTAATTCATATCGGCGCATAGTTCCTCCTTATGGCCATATGTCCTGATCGTAAAAACTGGATTTTAACGGTCAGGCAAAGAGGTTCGCTTAATATGAGGATTAAGCGTTAATGGCATTCTATCAAAAATGAGAAATAATGACTAGTACCCTTATATTGACACCTTAATAATATGAGATACAATGTAAGCGGGGGATAATATGACACAAGCGGCATTAAAAATAACGGATGAAATAACTCCTGTCCGTTCTCTGGAAGAGCCTCGTTTTGAGCGCATTTTCGGCGCTGAATACGCCATGAGTTCACCCGGATATAAACATCAACTTGCGGCAGGACGCATATTTGCCCAGCTGGACGCTCAGTTATCTATACATAATTGTAAAACAATTATCGCTCCTTTTGACGTTTATCCCCTGCACGAAAAAGGGGATAAATATACGCTGGTACAGCCTGATATATTTCTTGCCTGTGAACATTCAAAATTAAAAGATAAAAGTTACAATGGCGCGCCTAAATTTATTATAGAAATTTTATCCTCTAACCGTTCACACGACATGGTAACTAAGTTGAATTTGTATGAAAAGGCCGGCGTAAACGAGTACTGGATGGTAGACCCTGAAGAACAGGTAATAACCGTTTTGGAATTTTCCGACGGCAAATATATTCATCATGGTTTCAGCGGTGAAGACGATGTTCCGCTTCTTACGATTCCAGGCTGCGTTATTGAATTTAAAAAAGTGTTTGAAAGCTAAGAATAAATGGAAAATAGAATTTAATATACAGTTATACTATTATCCGCTACCACTCGCCTGTAAAAAGAATTTCAGGTTCCATGGTGAAGCCTGTTTCTTTTTTTACTATGGCGCGGACTTTGTTTACAAGGGAGCGGATGTCTTTTGCTTTAGCGCTGCCTGAGTTTATAATGATGTTTCCGTGATAGGGGGCGATTTGGGCGCCGCCGATTTTTAAACCTTTTAATCCAAGTTCATCGATTATTTGACCTGCAGGTTTTCCAAACTCATGGTTGTTTTTAAAGACGGAGCCTGCGCAGGGGAATTTGTAATGGCCTTTTTCAATGCGGTCTTCTTTGTACTTTTTCATTTCCTCTGATATTTTTTCTTTGTTTCCATTTTTTAATTTAAACGCGGCGCTTAGTATTATACAGTCCATTTTCTGAAAAGGGCTTTGCTTGTATCCAAATCCTGAACCGCGCCCCTGCTCTATTTCGATTCTTTTAATCACATATTCATTCTTTTCCCATGTGATAATTTCTACCCGGCTTAAAACATCCGATATTTCGCTTCCATAACAGCGAGCGTTCATCCAGATTGCGCCGCCGATTGTTCCCGGCATTCCGGCAAGAAACTCAAGTCCAGAAAGTCCTAAAGCGCCGGCGCTTTGCGCGGCTTCGTCTATGCCGGCGCCGCTGTTAAAAATTATTTCATCATCTTTTTTAAATAGGGAGCAATTACTTTCGCCCTTCCATGACGTCATATCAAGAGTTATGCCGCGAATCCCTTTATCGCTTACTACAATGTTTGCGCCGCCGCCCAAAATAAAAACAGGGATTTTCGAGGTTTTTGCGTTATTCAATAACGACAGGCAATATGCGCTAAAACCTTCGCCTTCGGGTTTTATCCAGCAATCGGCAGGACCGCCGACTTTGAAAGTCGTATGATCCTTCATCGGCTCATTGCAGCGAAGACTTGCTTCGCATTGAGCTTCGCAGAAACATTTTTTTATCAGTTTATTTATCTGTTTTTTATTCATTAATCAATGTTAATCCCAAGCGATTCGGCTGTCCGCTTCGCTTTTCTGGAGAGACTTTCGTTTTTGTCTTTTGAAAGGGTTATAATATCTTCGCTTAAACCGTTTAATTTATTGTTAAGCGCCATGTCAAGCGCGTATAATTTTTCCATTAACGCGCCGTTTTTCATAAATCGGCGGGCAATGTCTTCTATTTCCGCTTTGTTACTTTCCGCAGCGCTCTCTCCTACGACTTTTAAAAATCCGTTGTAAAGATTATTTTGATTCTTTGATTTTGCTTCATCAAGTTCAACAATGAGTTTACTAAAATATTTTCCCGATGTGTTTTTAGACAGCATATCGGCGGCAAGAATTCTGACGCGGTCTGAATTTTTGCGTTCTGTAAACAGTACTTCAAGCACGGAGATCGCCTCGTCGTTGGCAATCGCGCCGAGGGAGCGTATCGCTTCATCGCGCACATTAGGGACATCATCGCGCTCGGCGCGGAATTTTAGATAAGGAACGGCTGCGGCAAGTTTTCTGTCGCGGCTTGCCTGCGCGGAGGCAATTCTTGTGCGGTAATAAGAATCCCTGAAACCGTCAAGAATCGCGTTATCAACCGCATCGCCTGAGAACGGTCCAAGAGAGGCAATCGCTGTGGAACGCACATTGGGATCATTTGTGGTAACGCATGAAAGTATGGCGTCAAGTCCGGCGGCGTCCGCAATTCTTGAGATGGCGCTAATGGCGGCGATGCGAAGAGGTATGCGCTCATCCGTGTTTGAAGCGATTTCTACAAGGAGTTCAACGCCAGTGGAAGAACCTGTATCGCCTATCGCTGCGATTATCACGCTGCGATTGTCATTTCCCGGTTCTCGGTTATTATAAAAATCAACAAGAAATTCAGCAGTCTCGTCAGCTGTTTTTTTATCAGCGGAAGCCGCCTTACCGATTGAACGAAAAGCGATATTCAGATAACGTCTTTCTTCCGTTTCTATAAGGTCCATCATAACGGAAACAGAATCAGATGATTTCACCCTTCCAAGATAATCTAACGCGCCAAGCACAGTCTCGTTCGCTTCATCATCCCTTTCCTCAATCGCTTCTATCGCCCTTTCTTCCAAACCGCTTTTTTCTCTCTCACCAAAAAATCCAAAGACACCTGTCAATATTTTCATATTCTTTGAAGTTTTCGTAAGAGTAATAAGCTCGTCATCAAAGTAATCTGCTTTTTCTGTTCTAAGCGACTGTATCAAATTGGCAATCTCTGTTTCTGTACCGTACTGGATTATATCTCTTCGGGATGCTTCACTGTTCTGCTGCGCGTTTATAGGTAATGTCAGAATTATAAACATTATTAGAAATGAATGCCTAAAGATGTCTTGGGGGGTCCTGCCTCTTGATACTATGAAAACAGTTTCCTTACAAACGCGCCGTCCGTGCACGGCACGAACGACACCTTTGCCTCCGGCACCCCTCAAGTACTTTATTGGGCATTCATTCTTAATATTGTTAAAATTTAATAATTTCCAATTACTCATTAGTAACTCCATCTGTGTATCTGGAAAGGAATTCTTTCTTATACTCTAAAAACCTATTATCTGCTATAGCGTTACGGCAGTTTTGAATCATATTATTGATAAAGTACAGGTTATGGTAACTGGCTAACATTGAATACAGTATCTCCTTTGTTTTGAAAAGGTGGCGCAGGTACGCTCTTGAGTACTCTTTACATACTTTACAGGTACACTCTTTATCTATCGGCGTAAAATCATGTGTGTTTTCGGTCTTTTTTAAGGCAATCGGACCATTATGGGTGTAAACGCGGCCGTTTCTTGCTTCGCGGGTCAGGTTTACGCAGTCAAACATGTCGATTCCGTGTTCTATGGCGTTTAATATGTATTGGGGGGTGCCGATTCCCATTACGTACCGAGGTTTTTCTTCGGGTAAAAGATCGGTTGTGTATGCAAGCGTTTCATAGAAAAGTTCTGCAGGCTCCCCTACCGATAAACCGCCTATAGCTATCCCGGGCGTTCCTGAAGCGGCGCAGATTTCGGCGCTTTGTTTGCGGAGATCGGGAAAGAAGTTTCCCTGGACTATGCTGAAAAGGCTGCCTTTATATCCTCTCTGAGCAGCTTCTTCCCACCTTATCTTTGCCCTCCCCAGCCATTCGTTTGTTATTGCAAGAGCTTTTTCCGCTTCCTTGCGGGAGGCTCCGTAATGAGAGCAGTAATCAAGCTGCATTTGTATATCGCTTCCAAGGATTGTTTGAATTTCAACCGCTTTTTCCGGGCTGATAAAATGTTTGGAACCGTCAATATGAGATTGAAACCAGGCGCCTTCTGGTTTTATTTTTCTTAACGAAGAAAGAGAAAATATCTGGAATCCCCCTGAATCTGTTAATATGTTTTTGTTCCAGTTTATAAATTTATGAAGACCTCCGGCTTTTTCTATTACTTCTTCACCGGGTCTTAAGTATAAATGATACGTGTTGGACAGGATGATGTCATAGCCGATTTCTTTTAGATCATCCGCCGTCAGCGCCTTTACAGTTCCGTTTGTTCCGACAGGCATAAAAACAGGCGTTGCGACATCCCCGTGAGGCAGGCGTAATATGCAGTTTCTTGCCGCGCAACCGGCATCGCGTTTTATTATATCGAAACGCATTAAGTCTTTGCGCTCCGCAAAAGTATCACCCCGACAAATACAAACATTAAAACAGGAAACCATGCTCCTACAAACGGATGAATATAATTAAGTCCCGCAAGCGTCATACTTAACATTTCAGAAATATAATATACAACTGCTACAGAAAGGCTTGTAAAAAGACTCATTAATAAAATATTTTTTCTGAATCTGCCGCCCATAGAGACTGAAAGAATCATTACAATAAATGAAGCTGCGGCAAATGAGTACCTGTGATAATAATTCGCCTGCGCCGAATAATACGGAAGACCCGCCGCGCGGAGATCGTCCACTAAAAGCCCGGCTTCTTTCGCTGTTAACTCTTCAACATTAACAGCTTTTCTTCTAAAAATATCTGGATGTTCGTTGTATGAAGTATCAAATAAAAAGGGATTAATGCGGAGAATTCCCTCGTCGTCGTATTTATAAATTACAGCGTTTCTGAATTCCCAATACGTTTCATCCCATTTCGCGGAAGGAGCGCGAATCTGGGAAACAAACGCTCCCTTCTCGTTCATTTCCACAATGTTCACTCCGTTAAGCACGTCATTTTCACTGTCAAAATAATCGACAGAATAAATAACAAGTCCGTTTTTCGCTTTAATTACAATATCCGAATTGCTCTCTGTAACAAATTGATTTAACGCGCGTTTTGAAAGATCGTTTTTTACTTTTAAAGTCGGTATTACAATCCTGTCATCAAGATAGAACGAAAAAACCGATGCGGCTAAACCTACAACCACAAGCGAAACGCAAAAACGGGAAAAAGGAATCCCTGATGAAAAAATGCTTGTAAGTTCGTTTTTCGCGTAAAGATCGCCCAATGTGTAGGCTGCGGCAAAAAGAAGCGAAATCGGCATGGCATACGATACGCTTTTGGGAATAAAATAAAGGCTTATTTTTATGATCACAGCGACAGGCACTTCGTTATTCAGATAACGGACTAAATTGGAAAATAAATCTATAAGCAAAAGCAGAAAAACAAACATTGAAATCGCGACAAAAAATATAGGAAAGAACTGACGTAAAAGATATTTATCAAGTATCATTACCCTGTTCATTTTCTCACCTTGATAATCGCAAGGATAATTCCTATTACCAGAAAGAAAATATTAGGATACCACATTGACCAGAAAGGAGGAGTGCCCAATCTAAGACCCATTGTCTGCCCGATAAAAAGCATGGACCAGTAAAGGACCGCGATTATAACGCCAAAAATAAAACCTACGGTCTGCCCTGATTTTTTCGCCATTAATCCAAGCGAGACGGCTATAAACACAAAGCAGAACGCGCCAAGCGGAACGGAAAATTTTCTGTAAATTTCTATTACATGGATAAGAAGGGATCGATCCTTCATTATCGATTCAATTGCAATGACATCCCGCTGGAAATTAGTTAAATTTGAATTGCGCCTGCTCCAGTTGTCTCCGTGCGGACCCGCTCTTAAATTGCCCTCCAGATTATAGGCGTTGCTAAAAGCGCGTATTTTTCTTTCGTTTGCTCTTTGTGAAACGTCAACATTTTTTTCTTTTATCGCGGAGCGGACATCTCTTGAACTCATTTCCCTTGGGCTTACGCTTACGACTGCTTGAATTATATCTTCATTAGAAACCCAGTACTGTAACATGCTTGTAAGCGCGTAATCGTAATCTTCTCTTGCAATTTCTTTTGATGAATGAACAAAAGCGTCTTCAAGATTGAGGCTCAACCCTTCCCTTCCGCCGTCTTTTAACTCGGCTGAACTTGAAAGTATTATTCTTCTCTCTCCGTCGTTTGTCTTGTCAAGAATTAAAAGATTTTCTATTACATTGTCCGTAACGCTGCCTGTAACGATTACCGTATCCTGAAACCGTTTAACGGAATTTGCTTCCAGTTCAAGTCCCGGCGTAGACACGAGTATCTTTCGCCACAATCTGTTAAATTGAACCGTGCCAGCCGGTAATAGAACATCGTTTGTAAAAAACGACAGCAATGAAATTACTATGCCCACGGTTACTGCGGGATAAAAAATATTTTTATATGAAAGCCCTGATGACAGCATAACAAGAATTTCGTTATCTGACGTTAACCGCCCAACAGTCATCAGCGTTCCTACAAGCGACGCAAACGGAGCGGACATCGCAATTACTGTAGGAAGGGAAAAAAGTATTAAAAGCGCAACCTGATTAAAAGGAACGTGCTTTGTCAGCACCTCCTTCGCCATAAGAAGTATCTGGTTTACAAAGAAAACGATAAAAAAGAAAAAGAAACATATCATAAACGAGAAAAACATTTCTCCTACAATATATTTATATATTGTAGGAGAAATACTGCGTTTGTTTTCCAATGCGTCTTTTCTGAACATTAATTAAACCCCTGAAGATCCAAACCCCGCGCTGCCTCTTTTTGTGGGAGTAAGTTCTTTCGCCTCTTCTATGCGCGCGCGGCTGACAGGCGCGATGACAAGCTGAGCGATTCTTTCTCCATCTTTAATTATAACATTTTGTGCGCCCAAATTTATTAAAATTATTTCTAAATCGCCGCGGTAATCGCTGTCAATGGTTCCAGGTGAGTTCAAAACCGTAAGCCCTGTTTTTATAGCCAAGCCGGAACGCGGACGAACCTGCCCCTCGTAACCTTCGGGGATTTCAAGTTTTAAACCTGTCGGGATTTTTACCCTGCCTAAGGGCGGTATACATATATCCGCGTCAAGAAAAGAGCGCAGATCCATACCGGCTGCGCTCTCACTTTCGTATTTTGGAAGCATGACACGGGGATCGGCTTTAAGTATTTTTAAAAGCGGTTCCCTCATGCATTCACTATTTGGCGTCAATGGCATCTATATATGAAAGATTGAGCCTTCCCTGTTTGTCAATTTCAAGCAATTTTACAGGAATTTGCTGACCTTCTTTCAGCACATCGGTAACTTTTTCTATCCTTTGCCTCGACAGCTTACTGATGTGCACAAGCCCTTCTTTCCCGGGAAGTATTTCGACGAACGCTCCGAAATCCATAATGCGTTTTACAGTGCCTTCGTAAATTCTGTTCACTTCAGGATCGGATGCGATGCCCATAACCGCGGCTTTCGCGTCCTCGGCGTCTTTTGTATTCTTGCCGAAAATAGTGACCGTTCCGTCATCTTCCGTATTGATTTTAACCGAATATTGTTCGCATAACGCCTTGATGTTCTTTCCGCCGGGACCGATGAGCGCGCCGATCTTGTCGATGTCGATACGAAGCGTTACAATTTTCGGCGCGTATTCGCTGATTTCCGACACAGGTTTGTCTATACACTGGTTCATAATACCCAAAATGTGCAGCCTTCCGCGTTTCGCCTGATCCAGAGCTTTTCTCATAATTTGAGGGCTTACGCCTGCGATTTTAATATCCATCTGGAAGCCTGTAATTCCGTCTTTGGTGCCTGCAACTTTAAAGTCCATGTCTCCAAGGTGATCCTCTTCGCCGAGGATGTCAGATAACACCGCAAACCTGTCGTTCGGTCCGGCGTTTCCTTCCGTGATGAGTCCCATCGCGATACCCGCGACAGGTTTTTTCATCGGAACACCGGCATGAAGCATTGATAATGTACCTCCGCAGACAGACGCCATCGAAGAAGAGCCGTTGGATTCCATAATTTCTGAAACTACGCGTACTGTGTATGGGAATTCTTCTTTTAAAGGTATCATCGCTTTTAAGGAGCGAAGCGCAAGGTGTCCGTGCCCAATCTCTCTTCTTCCTGTACCAGTCCTTCCGACCTCTCCTACTGAATATGGCGGGAAGTTATAATGAAGCATAAAGTTTTCGCGCTTATCGCCTTCGATGTCGTCAAAAATCTGTTCGTCAAAAACAGTACCCAAGGTCGTAACGCAAAGCGCCTGTGTCTCGCCTCTTGTAAACAATGCGCTGCCGTGGGTGCGCTGTAAAATACCAACTTCGCATGTGATATTACGTATATCTTCAAGACCACGACCATCCACGCGCTTTCCGTTGTTTAAGATCGAAGTGCGAAGAATTTCGTACTGCATATCTTCGAATAACGCGTCGAAAAGTTTTTTCTGTTTTTCGTCTTCAAGCTGCGCCGCGTATTGGGTTTCAAATTCTGTTTTAGCGGCTTTGATACCGTCGTGTCTTTCATGTTTGGTAGGAAGGAAACAGGCGGTTTGAAGTTTTGGATACGCTGCGGCGCGGATAGCGTCATAGTTTTCCAGCGAGTATGAAAGAACGGTAAGGGGAAGTTTTGGTTTTCCCGCAAGCTCACGCAGTTTTTCCTGTAACGCGCAAAATTCTTTTATCATCGCGTGGGCTTTATCCAGAGCTTCGATCATCAGCTCTTCGCTCACTTCCTTAGCGCCGCCTTCTACCATTGTGATGCCGTCTTTGGTGCCTGCAACTACAATTTCCATTGTTGATTTTTCAATCTGTTCGTAAGTAGGATTAACGATAAGCTGCCCTTCAACCTGACATACGCGGACACCCGCAACAGGTCCGTTAAAAGGAATGTCCGAAATATGAACGGCGGCGGAAGAAGCTATAATCGCAAGAATGTCAGGCGGATTAACCTGATCTGTAGATAAAGTTGTGGGGATGAGCTGAATCTCGCGCCCGAAACTTTTGTCAAATAACGGACGCATGGGTCTGTCGATAAGACGGGAGACAAGAATCTCCTTGTCTTTGGGACGGCTCTCCCTTTTTATAAAACCGCCGGGGATTTTCCCCGCGGCATAATATTTTTCGTTATAATCAACGGTAAGAGGAACATAATCCAAACCTTCTACCGATTCCGACGATGAGCACACGGTAGCTATTACTGCCGATCCCGCATACTGCGCAAAAACAGAACCGTTTGCCTGTTTCGCAATCCTTCCGGTTTCAAGGATAAGCTCCTTACCGGCTATTGAGAGTGTTACTTTTTGCATCATAATTATTTACGCAATCCCAGTTCTTTTATGAGCTTTCTGTAACCTTCAAGGTTTGTCCTTTGAATGTACTTGAGCATCCTCCGTCTTTTCCCGAC